>Ga0209566_100190_pt1 | contig 64865 bp, 55 predicted proteins | sample Araplavi_mTSA_r2_2_FD_184287 | JGI IMG/M metagenome (GOLD analysis project Ga0209566, IMG submission 184287) | Arabidopsis root microbial communities from North Carolina, USA - plate scrape CL_Cvi_mTSA_r2 (SPAdes) (version 2) | ecosystem: Host-associated > Plants > Roots > Endosphere | place... | reverse complement strand
TCTTTTACAACCGTAAACGAATCCATGGTTCCTTGGATTACCTATCCCCAGAACAATTCAAAAGCCAGTTTTACAACAAGAAGGACAAGTGAGCTTAGAGCGTGTCTACTTTATTGACAGAGGTCCATTTCTGAGCTTGCAGTATACAAAACCGGTGCCATTACGCGCTGGATGTTCATTTTCTGCGCTTAGAGCATACAAAGCCATTGCCATTACCGCTCGATGTTCATTTTCTGCGCTTGCAGTTCTCGAATTGATGAACCTTGCCCCTCGAAGCTCATTTTTTGCATATGCAGTGGGTTAGGTCCATTCTTCCCTTTAATAATATCGAAACAATACCAGTTAAAGGAAACAAAATAACCTACCATTGTATAATAAGTGAACAAAAAATAAGTTATGTAAACTAAATGGAAAACTTGTTCTCCTTCACTTCGAACGCCCGCATCCTTTTTTTTAAAATCTCCGTATAAAAGCCACCAACCGATTGTTTCAGACATCATTCGCGTGGGTATATAACCGTGTCAGCTGTGCAGTGAATCGGTCGTGAATCGTTTTGCACGATATTCTATAGAGAATCAAGGAGGAGCGGGATGGAAGATGCCGCCCAAATCTTGCTAGTCGACGATCGTCCGGAAAACTTGATGGCGATAGAAGCGATCCTCGCCGGAGAGCAATACCAATTCGTCAGGGCGTACTCTGGCATCGAAGCGCTCCGCTGCCTGCTCGAACAGGAATTCGCCGTCATCGTCATGGATATTCATATGCCGGATATGGACGGCTTCGAGACCGCCTCCATGATTCGAGCGCGCGAAAAGTCCCGCGTCGTCCCGATTATTTTTATCTCGCAGGACGCGCACGAGGCGCAATACGATTTTGACGGTCATGCCGGGGGCGCCATCGATTATTTAACGAGGCCGCTTGCGCCGCACATTCTTAGATCGAAGATCGCCGGCTACGTCAGCATGTACGAGACGAACAAGGCGCTTCAGATGCAGAGCGAATTGCTCCAGCAGCAGACCAAGCAGCTTGAACGAACGAATCATGCGCTCGTACAGGCCAAAGAGACGGCAGAGATCGCGCTGCGGGTTAAATCCGAGTTTTTGGCGGTCATGAGCCATGAGATCCGAACGCCGCTTAACGGCATCATCGGCATGTCCGATCTGCTGCTGTCTTCGGATCTGCCGGAAGAATACGCTAGCATGGTGAGCATTATTCATACGAGCGGCAACGTGCTGCTATCGGTTATCAACCATATTCTCGATTTCTCCAAGATCGAGTCGGGCAAGATGGAGCTCGAGTCGGAACCGTTCGATCTTCGCATGTGCCTGGTAGAGACGATCGACTTGTTTACGGCAGCGTCCCGGGAGCGTCAACTGGAGCTGATCGTCGTCCTCGATCCAGATCTGCCGTCCAGTCTGATCGGCGACAAGAACCGGCTTCGCCAGGTGCTGATCAATATCGTCGGCAACGCGGTGAAGTTCACCAAAGAAGGCGGCGTATATATCCTCGTCAAGCGCTTATCGGAAGAGGAGGAGGACGGGCAGCTCACCGTTGAATTCACCGTGCTCGACACCGGCATCGGCATTCCGTCGGACAAGATCGAACTGCTGTTCCATCCTTTCGCGCAGCTCGATACCTCGATGAACCGCAAGTTCGACGGTACGGGGCTAGGCCTGTCGATCAGCAAGTCGCTCGTCGAGTTAATGGGGGGAGACATTCGAATCGAGGATACGCCGGAGCCGGGCGCCATGTTCGTATTCTCGGTCAGGGCTTCGCCCGGGCCTTGGGAGTCGGCCGAGGCCATGTTACCGGAAGAGCTGGCGGTGCTGCCGCATCTTCACCAGACCGACGGGCTGCAAGTGCCGGCAGGTTTCGCCGTACTGATTGGAGAGCCTTGTCCGATTTATAGGGAACTGCTCTTACATATGCTTGGCATGCTCGGTTTGGAAGCGACCGTCGCCCCGAACGCGGAGCATATGCGGGAATCGCTTCTGCACGGCATATACGATCTGGTATTCGTAGACGAAGAATGGATCTCGAACGCGCCTTCGCAAAGGCATGGAGAAGGACGCGGACGCGTCAAGCGGGAGCCGAGAGAGCCTCCTTATGTCGTGGCCCTCTGTTCGCGGTACGATCCAGCGGCCGTCGCGGACGGACAAGCGCCCGATACGGCCGATATCGATGAATATATACAAAAGCCGATATCCCTCGAGCGTTTAAAGCGTTTGATCAGCAACAACTTGAAGTGATGGCGTTCACTACTTAGGCTTCATGGGGGATGAGGATACGATGACGGATCAGGTTATGGAGAATTTGTCCGGTGAAGGGCTGCCGGACAGCGGAGAACTGCTGAATGCATTGATGGCGCTGAAGAAGGGCAATTTTTCCTATCGCATGCCTTACCACTATACGGGCGTAGCGGGAAAAGTCGCGGACACGTTCAACGAGATTATGGACATCCAGGAGTCGATGGTCCACGAGATCCAGCAGCTGGCCCGCGTCGTAGGCAAGGAAGGGAATCTGTCTCGGAGGTTCGCGCTTCCGCATAAAGGAGGGGCCTGGGATCAGACTGTCGAATCGCTGAACGGTCTGATCGACGATCTCACACAGCCGACCAGCGCGATGGTCCGAGTGATCAACGCGGTCGCGCAGGGCGATCTGTCGCAGAAGGTTGAGCTTGAATTGGAAGGGAGGCCGCTGACGGGGGAGTTTCAACGCACCGCATCCAACATCAATACGATGGTGGACCAGCTGTCGATGTTCTCGTCCGAAGTTACGCGCGTCGCGCGCGAGGTCGGCACCGAAGGCAAGCTCGGCGGACAAGCCGACGTCAAGGGCGTCTCCGGCACGTGGAAGGACCTGACCGAGAGCGTCAACAACATGGCGAGCAACCTGACCGACCAGGTGCGCAATATCGCGGCGGTGACGACTGCGGTCGCCAAGGGCGATCTGTCCAAGCAGATCACCGTCAACGCGAAGGGCGAGATTCTGGAGCTGAAAAACACGATCAACACGATGGTCGAGCAGCTGTCAATGTTCGCTTCCGAAGTTACGCGCGTTGCCCGCGAGGTAGGTACCGAGGGCAAGCTGGGCGGGCAGGCGGACGTAAAAGGCGTATCCGGCACCTGGCGCGATCTGACCGAATCGGTTAACTACATGGCTTCGAACTTGACCAACCAGGTTCGCAACATCGCCGTCGTCACGACGGCCGTCGCGAACGGGGATTTGTCCAAGCAGATCACGATGGATGTACAAGGCGAAATTCTTGAGCTTAAGGTAACGATCAACACGATGGTCGGGCAGCTCTCGACGTTCGCGTCGGAAGTTACGCGGATGGCGCGCGAAGTCGGCACCGAAGGCATCCTGGGCGGTCAGGCGGAGGTCAGCGGCGTTGCCGGCACATGGCGCGACTTGACCGAGAGCGTTAACTACATGGCCTCGAACTTGACCAATCAGGTGCGTAACATCGCCGAGGTCACGACCGCAGTCGCGAAGGGCGACTTGTCGAAGAAAATCACGGTCGACGCCAAAGGCGAAATTTTGGAGCTGAAGAGCACGATCAACACGATGGTGGATCAGCTCGGCAACTTCGCTTCGGAAGTTACGCGCGTCGCGCGCGAGGTTTCCACGGAAGGGATCCTGGGCGGCCAGGCGGACGTTAAGGACGTATCCGGCACGTGGAAGGACTTGACCGACAGCGTTAACTACATGGCCGGCACGCTTACCGACCAGGTGCGCAACATCGCCGAAGTGACGACGGCTGTCGCGAAGGGCGACCTGACCAAGCAAATCACCGTCAACGCCAAGGGCGAGATTCTGGAGCTGAAGAACACGATCAACACGATGGTGGACCAGCTGTCGACATTCGCCTCCGAGGTTACCCGCGTGGCCCGCGAGGTCGGCACCGAGGGGATGCTCGGCGGACAAGCGCAGGTCAAGGGCGTCGCGGGCACCTGGCGCGACCTGACCGAGTCGGTTAACGACATGGCGTCCAACCTGACGGACCAGGTGCGCAACATCGCCGTCGTCACGACCGCGGTCGCGAACGGCGACCTGTCCAAGAAGATCACCGCCGACGTGCAAGGCGAGATTCTCGAGCTGAAAAATACGATCAATACGATGGTGGACCAGCTGTCGACGTTCGCCTCGGAAGTTACGCGCGTGGCGCGCGAGGTCGGTACGGACGGCAAGCTGGGCGGACAAGCGCAGGTTAAGGGCGTAGGCGGCACATGGAAAGATCTCACCGAGAGCGTCAACAACATGGCCCGCAACCTGACCGACCAGGTGCGCAACATCGCCGACGTCACGACAGCCGTCGCGCGTGGCGATCTGTCCAAAAAAATCACCGTCGACGTCAAGGGCGAGATTCTCGAGCTTAAAAATACGATGAACACGATGGTCGACCAGCTCGGCAACTTCGCATCCGAAGTCACGCGCGTCGCGCGCGAGGTCGGCACGGAAGGGAAGCTCGGCGTACAGGCCGACGTCAAGGATGTCTCCGGTACGTGGAAGGACCTCACCGACACGGTGAACTACATGGCGTCGAACCTGACGATCCAGATGCGTAACATCGCAGGCGTGACGACGGCGGTCGCAAACGGCGACCTGTCCAAAAAGATTACCGTAGACGTTAAAGGCGAGCTGCTCGAGCTGAAAAACACGATCAATACGATGGTGGACCAGCTCAATTCCTTCGCATCGGAAGTTACGCGCGTGGCGCGCGAGGTCGGCACGGACGGCAAACTCGGCGGACAGGCGCAGGTTCGCGGCGTCGGCGGCATCTGGAAGGACCTGACCGACAACGTTAATATCATGGCTGCCAACCTGACCGATCAGGTGCGCGGCATCGCGAAGGTCGTAACGGCGGTCGCGAACGGCAATCTGAAGCTTAAGCTGACGGTCGACGCCAAGGGCGAGATCGCGGAGCTGACCGAGACGATCAACAACATGACCGACACGCTGGCGATCTTCGCCGACCAGGTCACGACCGTGTCGCGCGAGGTCGGCGCCGAGGGCAAGCTGGGCGGCCAGGCGAGCGTGCCGGGCGCGGCGGGCACGTGGCGCGACTTGACCGACAATGTTAACTACATGGCGAGTACGCTCACGACGCAGGTTCGCGCGATTACGAACGTCGCCACCGCGGTTACGAACGGGGATCTGTCGCGGACGATCGACGTGGCCGCGGCCGGCGAGGTCGAGACGCTGAAGGACAACATCAACGAGATGATCCGCAATCTCAAGGAGACGACGCGGATCAATACCGAGCAGGACTGGCTGAAGACGAACCTCGCCAAGATCTCCCGGCTGCTGCAGGGCCAACGGGATCTGTACGCCGTCTGCCGCATGATCCTCTCGGAGCTCGCGCCGCTCGTCTCGATGCAGCACGGCGTCTTCTATATGAACGAGATTGTCAATGGGCAGCCTGTGCTGAAACTTTTCGCCAGCTACGCCTTCCACAACCGCAAGCATCTGGCCAACGAATTCCGTGCGGGCGAAGGCTTGGTCGGGCAGTGCCTGATCGAAAAGCAGCGCATCCTTCTTACGAACGTACCGGGCGACTATGTGGTCGTATCCTCCGCGCTCGGCGAAGCGACGCCGCTGAACATCGTGCTTCTGCCGATCATTTTCGAGGAACAGGTGCTTGCCGTCCTGGAGCTTGCCTCGTTCAAGGCGTTCAGCGAGATCGATCTCGCGCTGCTGGACCAGCTGACCGACTCGATCGGAATCGTCATCAACACGATGCAGGCGAACCAGCGCACGGAGGAGCTGCTCATCCAGTCGCAGTCCCTCACGGAAGAGCTGCAGAAGCAGCAGCTTGAGCTTCAGAATACGAACGAGGAGCTGGAGGACAAGGCGAAGCTGCTCGTCATCCAGAAGGCCGAGGTCGAGAGCAAGAACAACGAGGTTGAGGTCGCCAGGCGCTTCCTAGAGGAAAAAGCCGAGCAGCTCGCGCTAACGTCGCGCTATAAGTCCGAGTTTCTGGCCAACATGTCGCACGAGCTGCGCACGCCGCTGAACTCGCTCCTGCTGCTCGCGGAGCAGCTCGCGGACAACGTGGACGGCAATTTGGCCGAGCACCAGGTCAAGTTCGCCAAGACGATTCAAGATTCGGGCCACGAGCTGTTGAATCTGATCAATGACATCCTCGACCTGTCCAAGATCGAATCCGGGACGGTATCGGCGGAGTTCAGCGAGCTTAACGTACGGGAGCTGACCGACGGGCTCGACCGCTCCTTCCGCCATATGGTGGACGAACGTCTGCTTGCATTCCGAATCAAGGTCGATCCGGATGTGCCTGCTAGAATCGTCAGCGATCCGAAGCGGCTTCAGCAGATTCTGAAGAACCTGCTCTCCAACGCCTTCAAGTTCACGGAGCGAGGGGAAATCATGCTGCGGATCCGCAGGGCGACGGAAGGCTGGAGCGAGGAGGCCGAAAAGCTGAACCGGGCGGCGTCGGTGCTCTGCTTCACGGTAAGCGACACGGGCATCGGGATTCCGAAGGACAAGCAGCAGATCATCTTCGAAGCTTTCCAGCAGGCGGACGGCAGCACGAACCGCGTCTACGGCGGCACAGGACTCGGACTGACGATCTCGACCGAGATCGCGGAGATGCTCGGCGGCGAGATCACGCTGTTCAGCGAGCCGGGCAGCGGCAGCGTGTTCAACCTGTACCTGCCGATCGATGCGTGGGACATCCAGCCGGAGCCGAAGGTTCGTCATGCGCCGGAGGTCATCGACGTCTCGCCGCCCAAACGTATCCGGTTGACGCCTCCCGCCCAGGGGGAGGAACTGCTGGACGATCGCGACGACATCCAACCGGGCGATTCCGTTTTTCTGATCGTCGAAGACGACCTGAAGTTTTGCGAGATCGTCCAGGACGCACTGAGTCGCAAGGGCATCAAGACGGTGATCACGTCCAAGGGGCTTCAGGCGCTGGAGCTCGCCAAAAAGTACAAACCGATGGCGATCACGCTCGATCTTCACCTCGGGGATACCGATGGCTGGCTCGTGCTTGAGCATCTGAAGAACGACATGGAAGTCCGCCATATTCCGGTCTGCGTCATCACGGTGGACGAAGACAAGACCGAGCTGCTGATAAAGGGCGTCTACGATTATCTGTGCAAGCCCGTCACCAACGACGAGCTCGATCTGGCGCTGGAGAGCCTGAACTCGTTCGCGTCCCGCAGCGACCGTCAGCTGCTCGTCATCGTGAAGGATCCGGATCGCAGGAAGCGGATCGTCGATACGCTGGCCGGCGGCACCCTGAAGATCACGGCGGTCGATACCGCGCGCAAGGCGTTGAATCAATTGGCTTCGAAGCCGTTCGACTGCGTCGTGTCGGACGGCGACATCGCCGACATGCCGATGCCGAAGTTCGTCCGCGAGATTCAGCGCAAGTCCGCCGGCAAGCGGCTGCCGATCGTCATCGAGGGCGGCGTCAAGCTGGCGGACGACGAGCACGAGGAATGGGAAGAGATCTTGCGGACCTCGGTCGTCAAGGAAGTGCGTACCCCCGTGCAGCTCATGGACGAGACGACGCTGTACCTTCATCGCAGATCTGATGAGCTGCCGGAGGAATCGCGGGATGCGCTCGAGCGGATCTATCAATCGGACGAGGCGATCCAATCGCGCAAGGTGCTCGTCGTCGATGACGACGTCCGCAACATCTTCGCGCTGACGACCATCCTCGAGCGCCATCAGATGACGGTGCTCCCTGCGGAAAACGGTCAAGCCGCGATCGATATTCTGGAGCGGACGCCCGATGTCAGCATCGTGCTGATGGATATCATGATGCCGGTCATGGACGGCTATGAGACGACGCGCGCGATCCGGGCGAACCCGGCGTTCGCGGATCTGCCGATCATCGCGCTCACGGCCAAGGCGATGAAGGGCGACCGGGAGCTCTGCCTGGAAGCCGGGGCCTCCGACTATATCACCAAGCCTGTCAACAGCGCGCAGCTGCTGGCGATGATGCGGAGCTGGCTGGACCGCGGGGAAGATTAATGGTTGACCGACCTGCGGCTTGAACCGAAAGGCAGATCATCCGATGGCCGGGCAGTTCCGGGAACCGTTGGCCGGATCGCTAGTCGCATTTTCGTTGGTCGAACGGCTGGTTCGTCGTGCCGTAAATTAAATCGTAAACCAATCAGGGTCGAGTCCCCTTTCCATCGCAGGAAGGAGGGACTTCGATCCTGTTTTTTGCGTTTTCCAGGTCTCGTTCAGACGCTTTCCGGTTTCGCCGGAGGCGCTACATCAGACGACAGCCAGCGCCAGCGGAACCGGATTCATGAAGGAATCCGTTGAATGATTTCGCAGAGAAAGGGATCATCCACGCTTTCGTCCGCCGGGTCGACAAAGGAAATCTAAATATTCGTCGACCGTTTGACATGTTTTTCAAGGGGGCGTCTGTACAATCTATCCTATATTCACGATTCGCTCGTCCTTCATCAATCGAAGAGAGGTGCTGTTATGCGTGGAGATAAGAAGCGGTTCCCCCTTGTACTGTTAATCGCGGCAACCTTATTCGCGACGCTGGGATTAACCTCGCTCGCAAGCATGCAAGACCAGAAGCCGGCTGTCGCTGCCCAGATCGCAGCTCCTGCATCCGCCCGGAACTCGGATCCTATGACTGCTCCGAATCCTTCGGAAGCGATCCATTCATCAAATTCAGATGCCTCTGCATCATCGTCGAACTCCGCTCCCGCGCCTGCCACGGCGCAAGACCCGATCCAAGCCTCGGCCTCAAGCTCCGGCAGCACGTCCTTGAATACGATTAACGTCCTCTCCGGCGACGATCGCCCGCCACCCCTCAAATTCAGCCTGGACGAAGAGCTTCGAGGCAGCGCGCCCGAGCAACCGCCTAACGACGGTACCAGCGGTACAATTGTCCCTCCCAGGTCGGATTCGATCCATTCAACGTTATACATAGTGACCGCGTATTTCTTGAACGTCCGCGCCAATCCGTACAATGGCTCGAAGGTGCTGCGCGTGGTCGAGCGAGGCACGGAACTCGACGTGATCGGACGAACGGAAAAAGGCTGGCTCCGGCTACAAGGCGGCGGCTACGTTCATGGCGGTTATGCGGAGCCTCTGACGGGGGAGGCGGCGGAACTGTTAAACTTGGCAAGATCCGGCGCTGACGCAGCAACTTCTGATCCGGCGAGGAAATCTGAGTCGTCTACAGTGGGAGACGATCCGGATCCGAAGGATCAAGCATCGGAAGAACCGGCTGCGAAGGAAGAGACGGCCGACCCCGCTAGCCTGACCAATCGGGTCAATACGGATTCGGGACTCACGGAGGCGCACATCGCTAGACTGTTCGAAGGAACCGCGCTCGCGGGACACGGGATCGAGGAGGTCGTGCTCGAGATCGAAGACGAATACGGCATTAACGCATTGTTCACGGTCGCCGTCATGAAGCTGGAGAGCGGCAACGGCAAGAGCAAGCTGTCGCGCACCAAAAACAACCTGTTCGGCCTGAACGCGACATCGGGCGACAAAAACAACAGAGCGTTCAGCTTCAAAACGAAAGGGGACTCGGTCCGCAAATTCGGACAGCTGCTCGCCGACAAATACGTCGAAAAGGGCTTGACCACCGTGGACAAAGTCGCGAGAAAATACTGTCCGGCGAGCTCGAGCTGGGCTGGCAAGGTTAAGGGCATCATGAAGAGCGACTATCGAAAGCTATAACTGGAAAAATGCGCCGACTGTCGACATTCGACAGTCTTTTTTTATCCGCACTCTTTTTTCGGCAAAATGTTTCGGCGTAAAATAGATTGGGTATAGACAATCCGTATGGACTTGAAACGCGGACATGCGAAAGGAGATTGCGCGATGTCAGGCTTGCCGCAGCTCACGCCCGACTTGGGAGATCAATGGTTTAAACTATCGCGTCACGGCATCGGAATCGCCCGTCGCGACGGAAGCTGGGCGTTCGTGAACGACGCGTTGTCGCGGATGATCGGCTGCGAGGAGCAGACGCTGCTCACGCTCCCCGTTGCGGAGCTGATCGATCTGGATGAAAATAAAGCGGGCGAGTTCAGGGATTTGCTGAAGAATGCGGCGGGAGAGGCAAAGGGCTTGCGGTTAAAATGCCGGGACGGCGAATGGCGATGGACGGACGTTACAGCCGAGCCGCTCGCGTCGGCCGACGCGCTCGAACCGCTCGTGCTCTGGCAGTTCTATGATGCCACGGAGCTGAAGAACGTTGAGGATATTCTCGATTGGACGCTGGAGCGGCAAAGAGTCATCGATGAAAATACGATCGACCTTCACTACATATGCGGCGAGGACGGCCGTATCGTCGAAGCCTCGGGAACGGCTTATTCATTATTGGGGTACGAAGACGGCGAGCTGATCGGCATGGAAGAACGGCTGCTATTCGTGGAAGAGGATCTGGACCATTATCAGAACCAGTGTCCCGTCAGCGGTCCGCTTGGGGAATATCGCCTCAAGCGCAAGGACGGGCGTTCGCTCTGGCTCGAAGCGAGCGTTAAGCGGATCGAAGACAAGGACGGCACGACCTTTAAGCTGTTCATCGGCAGAGAGGTGACGGCACGCAAAAAGCACGAGAGCATGTCCGCCGAAGCCGAACGGATCGCTTCGATAGGAAGCTGGGAATGGGAAATCGCGTCCGGGCGGTTCTCTTGTTCGGCGAACTTGCGCCTGATCTATGCGGACGCGGCTTACCGCTCCGAGAAAGACGAGCTGGGCGTGATCGACCTCGTCGCCCCGGACGAACGCGAAGCATTCGAGCAATTCGTGCGCGATGCATCGAACGGCGGAGAGATCAGCTTCGAATCACGCATGCCGCTGTCGGACGGTTCTTTCAAATATTTGCAAATCCGCGCCAAAGCCTCCCTGTCAAATACTGGCGGAGTCGGCAGCATCGTTGGGACCGTGCAGGATATCACCGACCGCAAGCTCGTCGAACTTAAGCTTCAGGAGAGCGTAGAGCGGTATACGTCCCTGAAAAAATACAACCACGACGCGGTCATTTCCATCGACCTGGAAGGCCGCGTCATCAATACGAACCGGGTCGCGGAGGAGCTGACGGGCTACGCCACTCCCGAGATGATCGGCCACTCGATCGCCAAGTTCACGGGCTGGAAGTGGCCCGGGCCGCTGCACGGCAGTTCCGGCGCGTCCGAAGAGGAAGTGCAGCAGAACGACAAGATCACGCACAAAGACGGCAGCACGCGAGAGGTGCTGACGACGCTGGCGCCGATCATTATTCGCGGCGAGAACGTCGGCTATTATTTGATCATCAAGGATATTACCGAGCAGAAGAAGCTGCTGATCGAAAAGGAAGCGGCCGAATCGACGAACAAGGCGAAAAGCGAATTTCTCGCGATGATGAGCCACGAGATTCGCACCCCGATGAACGGAATCATCGGGATGACGGATTTGCTTCTTGACGGCGACAACCTGTCCGACACGCAGCGAAGCTACTTGGAGGTCGTGCGCAAGAGCGGGGAGACGCTGCTCAACATCATCGGGGAGATTCTCGATTTTTCCAAGATCGACTCGGGCAATACGGAGCTCGTCAACGAACCGTTCGACATTCGCGCGTGCATGATGGAATCGATCGATGTCGTCTCGGCCCGGGCGCTAGAAAAGGGCCTGAAACTCGACGTCTCCGTCGACCCGCGCGTACCGCAGACTGCTGTGGGCGACGTCAACAGGCTGAAGCAGGTTCTGATGAATTTGCTTAGCAATGCGGTGAAATTCACGACGTCAGGCGGCGTTCACGTCTCCGTCGCGAGGACGGAAGCGGAGAAAGGAAAGATCCGCCTGCTGATTACCGTGAAGGATACGGGGATCGGCATCCCCAAGGACAAGGCTTATCGTCTCTTCCAGCCGTTCTACCAAATTAACAATCAGTTCACGCGGGAAACGGAAGGAACCGGCCTTGGGCTTGCCATCAGCAAAAAGCTTGTCGGCCTTATGGGCGGAGACATCTGGCTCGAGCCGCGGGAAGAGCAGGGGGCGGCCTTCTCCTTCACCGTCCAGCTGGATCAGATCGAGCAGCCGGAATCCGATGCCGCAGCGGCTCAGGAAGCGCCACAGTCAGAGGCCCGGACGCCGAGGTCGCTGCGCATCCTTGTCGCGGAGGACAACAAGATAAACCAGCTCGTCATGCAGAAAATTCTTGAGAAGCAAGGCCACGCCGTGTCGATCGCCGAGCATGGCTTCGACGCGGTCGAGGCCGCTACCCGAGAGTCGTTCGACTTGGTGTTCATGGACGTCCAGATGCCGGGAATCGACGGACTGGAAGCGACCCGGATCATCAGAGACCGATTGGCTGGCGGCGCATGTCCGGTCATTGTGGCCGTGACGGCGAACGCGCTCAAAGGCGACAGGGAGCGTTTTATGGCCGCCGGGATGGACGAATACATGAGCAAGCCGATCTATACCAGTTTGGTCAAAGAGATGATCGGAAAATTTTTCAATTATTAATGACGTTAAATCAACGCGAATTGCCTAAAATGAAGGAAAAACGAAAGAAGAGATCCGTTTGACAGAGGCGAGCAAGCTACCCTTTCACCCCGTGCTGTCGGCATGGTTCGCGTCGACGTTCGGCGAGCCTACGGACGTTCAGACGAGAGCCTGGGCGTCCATCGGCGCCGGCGCCCACACGCTGATCGCGGCGCCGACCGGCTCCGGCAAGACGCTGGCCGCTCTTCTGCCATGCCTCGACCGGATCGTCGCAGGGCGCGCGGACAGCCGGCGGCGATCGGTCCTGCGGACGCTGTACGTCACGCCTCTCAAAGCGCTCAACAACGATATTCATCATCACGTGACCGGCTTCGCCGCGCAGCTCGACGCATGGGCCGCGGAGCGCGGCGTAGATTGGCCCGGCATCAGGAGCGAGGTGCGAACCGGAGATACGACGTCCGCCAAGCGGGCTTCGATGCTGCGCAATCCGCCGGACCTGCTGGTGACGACGCCGGAATCGCTCTATCTGCTATTGACCTCGGTCAAAGGCCGGGACATGCTGTCGACTGTGGAACAGGTAATCGTAGACGAGATTCACGACCTGGCTGCAGACAAGCGAGGCTCTCATCTGTCCCTCTCCCTGGAGCGGCTGGTCGAGCTCTGCGCGAAGCCAGTGCAGCGTATCGGCGTATCCGCGACGCAGAAGCCGTTGTCGAGGGTCGCCCGATTTCTCGGCGGCTGGGAGGAGTCGCCCGGCGAATCGGGAGCGAATGGCAACGACTTGAGGCCGCGTCCTGTCGCCATCGTCGAGAGCGGAATGACCAAGCGTCTTCAAGTGAACATCACCGTGCCGGATCCGTCTGTCCCTTCGGCAGGCCGGGAAGCCGTATGGAAGCCGCTGCTTGACCGGATCATGCAAGCGATGGACGGGAGCCGCTCCGTACTCCTGTTCGTCAACAGCAGACGACTCTCGGAGCGGCTGGTGCTGCGGCTGAACGATCATGTCGGCTATGAGATGGCGAGATCCCATCACGGCAGCCTGTCTCGCGAACGACGGCTCGAAGCCGAACGTCTGCTGAAGGCGGGCGAGCTTCGCTGCATCGTCGCGACATCGTCCCTGGAGCTTGGCATCGACATCGGGCATATCGACCTGGTCATCCAGATCGATTCGCCGCTGGCGGCCGATCGCGGCATTCAGCGGATCGGCCGCGCCGGCCACTCCGTCGGCGAAGAGAGTCGGGGCCTTTTGATCGTGCGCGCCAAGGCGCTTCTGCCTGAGGCTGCCGTGCTAAGCCGGCTGATCGGCCGTCGCGAGATCGAGGATATCGTCATTCCGTACGGTCCGATGGACGTACTCTCGCAGCAGACGGTCGCGATCGTATCGATGGGCGATTGGCGCGCGGACGAGCTGCTGCGCTTCATTCGCAGGAGCGACAGCTACAACGGATACGACGAGCGGCGGTTTTATGACATGCTGAAGGTTCTGTCCGGTTTTTATCCGTTTTTTCGCCCCCTGATCGATTGGGATACGCGCACGAACCGGTTGACGGGCAGGGCGGTCGGACGCGCGGCCGCCGTGCGCGGCGCGGGGACGATTCCGCAGAGCGGCGGCTATCCGATTCATCATATGGACAGCAGGGCGCATCTCGGCGAGCTCGACGAAGAGTTCATCCAGGAGAGCCGGGTCGGCGACGTTTTCCAATTAGGTGCCGGCTCCTGGATGATCCGCGAGATCAAAAACGATCGCGTATATGTCTCTGAGACGGCCAACAAGTTCAGCGAGGTGCCGTTCTGGCGGAATGAAGCTGGCGGCCGCTCTTACGAGCTTGGCCTGAAAATCGGCGCTTTTTGGCGGGATATCGCCGTTCGGCTCGGGCTAGGCTCAGGCGAGGCCGCTGGCGATCACATGAGCGATGACATGAGCAATGCCACGGACGATGCCGAAGTGCGGCGGCGGGACGAAGAGACCGCGGCCTGGCTTCGGTCGGAGTTCGGCATGGATGCGGCGAGCGCCGAGTCGCTCATCGGCCTCATACGCTCGCAGCACCGCGCCTGCGCGCTGCCTACGGATAGCAGAATCGTCATCGAGCATTACCGCGACGTCATGAATCAGACGCATATCGTCATCCACGACTTTTTCGGCCGAAGCGTCAACCGCGCCTGGCTGCTGGCGCTCCAGCGTCAGTTCGAGCTGCTTATGCCCTACAAGCTGTACGGCAATGCGAAGGACAACGGCATCGAGATCGTCCTGCCCGAGTGGGACGCTTCCTGGCTGCGGATTCTGAGCCAGGTATCGAGCGCGAATGCCCGGCAGCTGCTGACCGAAGCGGTGACAGGTTCGCCGCTGCTCGCGGTCGCCTTCCGCAAGATCGCGGAGACGTCGCTTCTGCTGTCCCGCAGCTTCACGCGGACGCCGATGTGGCAGAAGCGGCTGCGCAGCGAGGAGCTGCTTCGCAAGGCGCTGCCATACGGCGCGCAGTTCCCATACCTCGCAGAGGCGATGCGGGAAGCGCTCTATGACTACCTCGGTTACGCGGATTTGGAGCGCATGCTGAGCGATGTCGACGATGGCAGGATCGTTTTTGAAGTACGCGAGACGACGTATCCGTCCCCGCTCGCCTCCCAGTTCATGGCGGACTACGTCAACATGCGGATCTACGAAGGGGACGGCCTGGACGAGTCGACGAGGCGCCAGATTCTGCAGGTGAACCAGGACCTGGCAAAGGACCTGTTCGGTCAAGGCGGCGTGGATACGGCGGCTGCGGACCACGCGATGGCCGAGCTGGAGGCAGGGCTGTCGGCACCGCCGCGAGCGCCGGAAGGCGCAGCGGATCTGGCCGCGCTGCTCAAGGCCAGGGGCGACATGACGGCCGGAGAAATCGCGAAGGCCGCAGGGGAAAAAGGTCTCGTATGGCTTAAAACGCTGGAAGAGGAAAGAGTCGTCGCTTCCTTCCGCATGTCGGACGATGACGAGCTTCGTTATATCGCGTCCGACGAATCCGGACTGTATGCGCAGTTTCCGGACGATGAGACGGCGCTCGTCTTTATCCTGAGCCGGTATGCCGATCACCGGCTGTCCTTCACCGAAGCCGATCTGCGCGAACGCTACCCGTCGCTCACGCAATCGGCGGCCGCCGATGCCGTGCGGCTGCTGTTGGAGCGGCGGATCATTCAGCGCGCGCCGCACGCGGCGAGCGAGACCGAGCGGCTATGGACGAGCGTCCAGGTCGCTTCCAGGCTCGTCCGCCTGTCCGTCCGGCATGCGCGTTCGCAGGCTGAGCCGGCCGAGGCCATCCGCTGGTGCAGCCAGATCGCGCTGCTCCAGCATGCGCTTCCGGGTGCGCAAACGCAAGGAAGCGAAGGCCTGCTGGAGGCGATCGGCAAGCTGCAGGGCTTATTTCTGCCGCTGTCGCACTGGGAGACTCTTATTTTGCCGGCGCGCGTGCAAGGCTATCGCAAGGACGATCTGGACAGGCTGTGCGCGACGGGCGAGGTGCTGTGGATGGGACGTCGCGAGGAAGAAGAACGCGAGGGCAAGGTGGCCTTCTTCCTGGCGGAGGACAAGGCCCTGTACAAGGCGTACGTAGAAGCCGCGCGCCTCAAGGAAGCGGACACCCGCCATCCGCGTCTGGCGCGCCGGATCCGCGAGGGTGGCGCCAGCTTCTTGACGAAGCTGTCGCGGGAGACCGACATGCCGCCATCCGAGCTGCTCCCGGCGCTTATCGATCTGGCCTGGGAGGGGCTCGTCTCCAACGACCAGTTCGCGCCTCTGCGTCTGCATGCAGGCGCCGCCCGCGGCAGGCGGCAGCCCCAGGCCAAGACGGGGTCGGGGCTCGGGCGCTGGTATGCGGTGAGCAGCTTGATAGACTCGAATGTCGACGATACGGAAGGCGCAGCAGCCGACCGCTCAACAGCCGACTCGCTGGACTACGCAACCGGGCGCTCGACAGGCGGCGACTCGCTGGACCATGCATTCGTGCGCTCAGCAGACGACACTCTCGACCAGTCAACCGGACGTTCGCCAGTCGATTCGTTCGATCCGACCCCGCAGCGTTCGGCGGATCGACAAGCGGTACCGCATCCGGATGCTGCCGAAGCGGAAAGCTCGCCGGTGCTCGTATGGACGAAGCATCTGCTCGATACGTACGGCATGGTGAACCGCGAACTCGTTTCGAAGGTATCCCCGTATCCGTGGGACGCGATCTATCGGATTCTGCGGCAGTTAGAGGAGTGGGGCATGGTCACCCGGGGGGCCTTCATCAAAGGTCTGGATACGCTGCAGTTCGCCACGCCTGCTTTCCGGGACGCCGTTAAGCGGCCGGCCGCGCAAGGTCAAGGCCAGCTGGCGGTGCTGTCCGCCGCGGATCCGGCGAATCCGTTCGGACTGCTCGCCGAATGGCCCGCAGGCGGCGCGAACGGCGCCGTATACGCCCGCAAGCCGGGCAATTTTATGCTGCTGGACGGCGACAAATGGCTCTATTGGGTCGAAAACAACGGCAAGCGCATCTTCAGCATGGCCCCCGAGGCGTCGGCGCTTGAAGCGCGCGGCCAGGCGGAACGGCTGCAGGACGCTTTGCAGACGATTATCCGCCGCCAGAAACTTGTCAAGCTGAAGCTCGACGAGTGGGACGGCCAAGCGGCCGCTGAGACGGATGCGGGGCGTACGTTATTAACTGCGGGAGCGGAAAAGCAGATGCACTCGCTCGTTCTGTGGCTGCGAACCTGAAATCCGGTATCAAAAATGAAACTTAATTTCTAAAATATGTAGTATATTTTATATAGTGCCTAGCAAGAACCGGCCAGCTTGACGTTAACATGCGCGTACAGCCCGTGTCCGTTCATTCAACCGAAGGATGTGAACGAATGAAAATCGAATACGTCGACGTACTCGCTAAAATATCCGAGAAATTGTACAAATCGGGCATGGACGTTATGCAGACGGCGAGCCGGCTGATCCCAGCCAATACGTTTTGCATCGCCAATTTGGATCGTGTGTCCGCCGTCGTTCTGAATGCTTTCAACCGGGAAAAAGTCATGCTTACGGAAGGCCTCGCCGTCGCCAACGAGGAGTCGTACTGTGCGCTCGTCACGGAAAAAGCGCAGGGGCCGCTCGTCATCGACAACAATTTGACGCATCCGCTGACCAAGGATATGCCTGCCACGCAATTCATAGGCGGCTGCTCCTTCCTGGGAGTTCCGGTATGGACGCCTGAGGGCGAGATCTTCGGATCGCTGTGCGCATTCGACGACCGATACTATGCATTCGAAGACCGCGATGTCGAGCTCCTGGTTTCGCTGTCCGGTTTTTTTACCGACATGCTCGCTTTGGACGAATCCGTCCAGCGGTTGAAGGAAGCGCAAGCACACGCGCTCCACTTGCTCGAAGAGAAGGCCAATCTGCTCGCCGTGATTAGCCACGAGATTCGCAATCCGATGAATGGCGTGCTCGGTATGACGAGTATGCTGCGATCGACTGCGCTCACCGATGAGCAGCAGACGTACGTGGACGTCATCGACGACTGCAGCCGGAGCCTGATGTCGATGCTGAGCCAGCTGCTCGAACACTCGAAGATCGAAGCGGGCAAGGCAGCCCTCGAGTCCGCGCCGTTCGATCTGGCTGATCTGGCGGAGCAAGTGCTGCAGATGCATGCTTTCGATGCCGTCCGGAAGGGAATCGAGCTGAAGCTTTCGATCGACGATCTTGCGCTTGGCGCGTACGATGGGGATGGTCTTAAGGTTCGGCAGATCCTTGTCAATCTGGTGAGCAATGCGATCAAGTTCACCGAGCGGGGAGAAGTATCTCTGTCCGTTCGACGGGACGAACGGTCGGAGGAGGGGGGACGCGTATGGTTGTCCTTTTGCGTGCAGGATACCGGGATCGGCATTTCGCCCGACCGCCGGAACGAGCTTTTCTGTTCCTTTTCCCAAGTTCACGACAAGTCCGTCAAAAACAACTACGGCGGGATCGGGCTCGGGCTCTCGATCTGCCGCCAGTACGCCGAGTTGATGGGAGGCTCCGTCTCGCTGACCGAGTCGAGCGAAGAAGGCTCCTGCTTCACGTTCGTCGTTCCTCTGCTCAAGCTGGAGAGCCGACGTTCCTCGAACGCTGGCTAAGTCCCGCGCGAGCGCATTTGGCCCGCGCGGTCCGATCGCCTTCCCTCATGCTCCGTCCGAGCTTAACCCCACTTGATGCCGGTCTTGAATCCCGCGCCGTGGCCGGCGGCGTGGCCGCCGAGCTGCATGCCGACGCCCTGAGGCCCCAGATGCGCGCCGGCTTCCATGCCGACGCCGTACTTGCCCCCGATATGACCGCCGGCTTCGGCTTCAACGCCGGTGCCAAGCCCCAAATTGCCCTTCGCCTGCAAACCGACGCCGTGCTGACCGCCCAGCTGTGCGCCGCCCTGCAATCCGACGCCTTGGCCGCCGCCGAGCTGCGCGCCAGCCTGCACACCTGCACCGTAAGGTCCGCCGAATTGACCGCCGATTTTCGCATGTATGCCTTGACCGCCGCCGATCCCGCCGCCGGCCTGCACGCCGAGACCATGTTCGCCGCCTACATAAGTACCGGCTTGGATGCCCGCGCCTTGCCCTCCGCCGTAATATCCTTGGGCATGCATGCCGGCATCAATAGGCCCCAGATTGCCCTGCGCCTGGAAGCCCACCTGATGCGCGCCGCTCTCCGGCGAGACCGGCATCGGCATCTGCTCTAGTCCGGGATAAGGCGGAAGCGGTTGGTAGGCATCCGCATAATAGGGGCGCGACGCCTGAACGGCAGAATAAGGAGCGCCTGGATAACCATAATAAGCGGGAGAAAATCCGTTATAGCTTTGAACGTAACCAAAATCGTAGCCGTGGCCGTAAGGTCCCCGCGGATAGACGTACATCGTTCCCGCCTCCATTAGCGAATGTGATGGGATAGCCTATTCCGCGGACGCCCTGCATGATACACGCCCGGCTCGATTTGGGCGCACAGGAAGGCATGCCGCTTCGATCGGGGTAAAGGACATTGGCAGGCCCATACAAGGCCGCCGCAGAAGAAGGAGGGGACCGCATGCCCGCATCGCTCATGGATGTCACGGAATGGCTTGAGTCGCAGGTGGACAAGGAATTGCTCGTCTCCAAGGAGGAAGACGGCGATCTGGATGAGACGCGGATCCGGCTGGAAAGCGTGGAGAGCCGCGGAGAACGGCGCGATGCGCTCGACGATTATACCGATAGCGCGGCGCTGCTGCTGCGGGGGAGAGGTTCCGTCGTCCTTGATGGGCGGGAAGAGCCGCTCCCGTCGGATACGTTCGAGATCCCGCTGGAAGGCTTAAGTCTGACGGAAACGGCGGAAAACGCGGCGCTGCTCGTCACGGAGAGAGCCCGCTACTCGATCAAAGTTCAATCTTAAAAAAACGCGCCCTTCGGCCGGCAGGCCAAAGGGCGCGTTTGACGTTAGCGATTGACAGCGACGTCAGTCGCCCGCCTCGATCGCGCTTTTGCCTCCGAGCACGATGATGCCGCCGCCGACGAACATGCAGACGACCAGAATAATTGCGTATACCATTGCCAACACCTCCGAATTTAGTTACCCTTATCGTAACTTAATCTTACCCGATAGGGGTACCGACGAATTCGTGACAACGTCCGATCTCGCAAGCGTTTGCGTCCGCGAACGGAGCGTTCGGCTGCGATCGTGGAAGTGGAGGTACGCGATGAACGTATGCATAGCGCTGATCCGCGGCATCAACGTGGGCGGCAACAATAAGATCAAGATGGCCGACCTGAAGATCGCTTTCGAACAGCTAGGCTTCGAGGAAGTCCGCACGTACATCCAGAGCGGGAACGTCCTGTTCCGCTCCGACCTGCCCGAAGGGGAGCTGCGCACGAAGATCGAATCCAAGCTGCGCGACGAGTTCGGCGTCAAAAAGGCGGTTGCGCTCATACGCACGAACGCAGAGCTGCAGCGGATATTGAAGGATTGCCCCTTCACCCAGACCGAGATCGCCGAGGCCAGCCAGCTGTACGTCGACATGCTCGATGCGCCATTGAGCGGCGAACAAGCGGCCCGGATCGCCGAGTTCGCGGCCGAAGGCGAGCGATGCGTCGTGAAGGAGCGGGACATCTATCTGCTGCTTCGGCACAGCATCCTAGATTCTGGATTTGCGAAGCTTTTTGAGAAGATGAAGCTGCCGCTGACCTCCCGCAACTGGAATACGATGAACAAGCTTGGCGAGCTGGCCCGGGGTATGGAGGCTTAGCTGCGGCGATCGGGACTGTTGGCCGGTCTCGCGAGGCTTGGGATCGAGTCCGGCTTGCCGATCAAGGCTGTTTCTCGATGACCCGGTCCACGATGCCATAGGCGAGCGCTTCCTCGGCGCTCATGAAATTGTCGCGGTCCATATCCTTTTCTACCTTTTCGAGCGGTTGGCCCGTTCGCTCCGCCGTGATCTGGTTCAACCGCTCCCGAATGAGCAGAATGCGCTTCGCGCTGATGGCAATATCGCTCGCCTGCCCCTGGGCGCCGCCGTGCGGTTGATGAATCATGATCTCGCTGTTCGGCAGCGCGAAGCGCTTGCCTTTTTCGCCCGACAGCAGCAAGATCGCTCCGAACGAAGCAGCGAATCCCGTGCAGATCGTATGCACTTCCGGCTTGATGAACTGCATCGTGTCGTAAATGGCCATGCCTGCCGTCGTCGAGCCGCCCGGGCTGTTGATATACATGCTGATCGGCTTCTCCGGATCCTCCGCCGCGAGGAACAGCATCTGCGCGACGATCGAGTTGGCGAGCATATCGTCGATGGCGGCGCCGACAAATACGATGCGATCCTTGAGCAAGCGCGAGTAGATGTCGTACGACCGCTCGCCTCTCGATGTCTGTTCGATGACATATGGAATGTACCCGTTCATGTTTTTTGACCTCCCGTATCGTTGTTATTCGATTCGCTACCGTAAACGTCCGGCGAGGGCAGAAGGATACGGAAATTATTTTTTGATGTAACGTATCCAATCGACGGCTTCGTTCGTTTACTTGATTGAATGAGCCGTCCGTACGGCCGGCCCGATTAAGACTTGTGAACAGGAGTGAGATCGATGCTCGACGATACCATCTCTATACAGCGGCTGACCGCCAGCGTCAGCCGATTCAGCTTGTCGCTCGCCCGCTCGCTGCCGGCGGCCGAGGATCTCGCCCAGGAGAGCTGGAGCCGCGCGCTTCCTGTGCTACGGGAGGGCGGCGGCCATGCCAATCCGGAGGCGCTCCTCCTGCGCGTGGCGAGAAACGTCTGGATCGACGGCTTGCGGCGCGAGGCTCGCAAAGTGAGACTGCTTCAAGCGGCAGAGCGGGAGGAGGCGGCGGTCGATCATCCGCTTCAGGGGATGGAGCTCGCGCCGGTTTTCGCCTCACTGACCAAGCATCTGCCAAAGCTGCAGCGCACCGTGTTCCTACTGCGCGATGTGCTGGGATTTTCGATCCGGGAGACCGCGGAGCGGCTCGGTACGACCGAAGGCGCCGTCAAGGCGGCGCTTCACCGGTCGAGGCGGGCGCTCGTCGATGTCCGTCGCGAATGGGATGGCGCGGACGGCCCCTCGCTGCCTGCGGACGAGGCCGAACGGCTTGAAGCGATCCTGATGGCCGACGCCTACGCGAGAGGCGATATCGGAGCGTTGGTCGCGATCGCGAACGGCGAACCGCGGATGCAGGCGAGACAGATGCCTATGCGGGCTGCGGCGCGGCGTGCGCAAGTCGGACCGGACCGTTCGGAAGCTTCGATGCACAGCGGCGGGTACGCGGTCGTCGCTTGACCGGAGCTGTCATGGTGGGTGTAAAACGGACGGGTCATGTGGCCGCATAATCCGTATGGCCGCTCTTCCGAGGACTTCACTGTAAGATCCGTAAGCATACAGCCGGCAGCATTTCTGCGCTCTTCATGGGCGTGGAGGTGCTGCCGTCTTTTTGTGGATGGCGTTGGAGTAAATATACAATAGTTGTAAGCGGAGGAAGTGCGCTTTGCGGGATAAAGGTGCCTGACCTTAGGGGCTGTAAGTGCAAAAAGTGAACTTGAAGGAACAATGGTACCGGCGTAGGGGGCTGTATGCGCATAAAGTGAGCTTAGAGCAACTAAGTTACTGAGCGTATAGGTAGCAAACGCAGAAAATGCGCTTAGAACGATAAAAGTATCGGAGAAGGTAGTTGTATGCGCAAAAAGTGAACTTGGAGGAACAAAGGCACTGGCGTAGGGGGCTGTATGAGCAGAAAGTGAGCTTAGAGGGATAGATGTGCCGGGCTTTGGGGCTGTATGCGCAGAAAGTAAGCTTAAGTCCGCAGAAGTGCCTGCTTAATAGCGAGCTATTTTTTGGCGAAAAGCCCATAGCTTAATTTTATCTAAACTGTAGTTAACCAGATTGACAAGCAAGGTGTATGAAGGGCATAATACACCCATAGTGTATGAACCGCTTAGTACACACACTCTAACGTAAGGCGAGGCGCAGCGATGGATAATCACGGCGGCTGGATGGAGACGGCATTCAACACGCGAGACCCGGTGTATCTGCAGGTCGTCCGGCTGTTCAAGGAGCGGATTGTTACTGGCCGATTGACGGCGGGTGAGGCGATCCCGTCAAGGAGGGAGATCGCCGCCTTGCTGAAGATGAATCCGAATACGGCACAGCGAGCTTACAAGGAAATGGAGGAACAAGGCTTGATCGTCACGGAGGGCAATTCGCCAAGCCGAATTACAAGAGACGAAGACGTGCTCCGGCATATCCGCTCGGAGCTGCTTGGCGAAGCGGTCAGAACGTTTATCGGTTCGATTCGCAACATGCAAGTTCCGCTGCAGGAAGTGATAGACCTGGTCAAGCAGGAATACGAAGTCGACGCGAAGGGCGCACCATCGGCAGGAGGTGGAGGCGCATGATTCATGTGGAGAACGCGCATAAGCGCTACCGGCTGCGCAAAGTGCTGGACGGCGTCTCCTTCACGGCGCAAAAAGGTCAAATCACCTGCCTGATCGGCATGAACGGAGCCGGCAAGTCGACGCTGCTCAAAGCGATCATGGGGCTGACGCCGCTGTCCAAAGGCAGCATTCGCGTAGATGGCGTGCAATCTAGCCGCGAGCTGTACGAAAAAGTGTCCTTTATCCCCGACCACACGGCGATGCCAGGAGGTTACCGGCTGGAGGAGGGCCTCCGGTTCATGGCGGATTACTATCACAGCTGGAACGAGGCGCGCGCGGCCGAGCTGATGACGTTTTTTAACCTGAACGAAGGGGATAGGGTCGGCAATCTGTCCAAAGGGATGGCAGCCAAATTCGGACTCGTGCTCGGGCTGGCCGCAGATACCGAGTTCGTGCTGATGGATGAACCGTTCTCGGGCATCGACCTGTTCAGCCGGGAGCTGATCGGCGAGGTGTTCTCCAGCCGGTTGATCGAGGACCGGGGCGTGCTGATCACGACGCACGAGATCGACGAGATCGAGCATCTGCTCGACCGCGCCGTGCTGCTTAAGGACGGCAAGGTTGCCAGGGACATCGATTGCGAGCAGGTGCGCGACGAAGAAGGCAAGTCGGTGCTGGACGTCATGAGAGAGGTGTACCGGACATGAGTCATTACTTCAAGCTGCTGGCGCTCGAAGTTCGCCGATTCCGCTTCGTGCTTGCCGGGATGATGCTGTATACGATGATCATCGAGGTATTGGCGCTGGCGCAGCAGATCAACAGCTACAAGCATCGTTTCGGCTTGACCAATGGCGTGACCGACGAGGGCAGTGTACCACCGAGCCTGTCGTTCGCGAATTTAATCATCAATACGCAGCGTGGCTTCGCGCTTGCGATCGTGATTCCTATGGCTGTCCTACTGGCCTATGTGCTGCTCATTTGGTATCGCGATTGGTTAGGCAGGCATCCTTTTATATACAGGCAGCTTATGGTGCCGGGCGGACGGACGCCGCTCTATTTCGCCAAGCTGACCGCCTTCCTGCTGTTCGTGTTCGGCATGCTCGCCTGGCAGCTGCTGCTGGTGGCCGCGCTCCAGCTGGAATACGCATGGTTGTCGCCCGAATGGATGAAGGCGCCGAGTGTTTTCACGGATGCGATGTATGCGAGCAGAGTATTCCAGCTTATTTTGCCGCTCGACTTCACCGAATTCCTGATTAATTATGGCTTCGGCATTCTCTTGGTGCTGCTTGCGTTCGCGGGGATCTTGTTCGAGCGCAGCTATCGCATTCGCGGCCTTTTAATCGGCATTCTCTACCTTGTCTTGAATGTCGTACTATTCATCTACTCGACCCATGCATTCGACGGGTTCCTGTACCCGGACGAACAGCTTGCCGTATGCCTGACGATATTCGGATTGGAGGTGGCGGCAGCGCTATGGATAAGCTTGAAGCTGATCAACCGCAAAGTTTCCGCATAAAAAGAAAAGGCACTGTGAGATACGTGCTCGTCGGCGCACTGGCCGCGATTACGATCGTTACGCTCGGTATCTACTACGGCTTTGCCTCGAACGAGCGGCTGCCTTCCTTCCATCTGAAAACAATCGAAGGAGACGAAGTGGTGGGACGCACCGTGCAGTTGGACGGCCGCTATGTCGGTCGCTGGGGGAACCGGGACATGCGAGTTGGCGTCGAAGGAACGGACTATTCGTTTGAGAAACGACTGGGGATGTGGATTTCGCTCCCGACATTCGGCAACTACAGCCCTAAGAGTCAAGCCCTGATCAAAGAACATAGGGGATTCATGCGGGGGAAGACCGGCGGCACAATCGATCAATCGAAGGATTGGCTTACGATCGTGGATATCTATCGTCAAAAGGATGAGGCGCGGCTGAAGCTGTCGGTATTGAATAAATCGACGAACAAATCTGCGGCGTACACCATCGATGCAGGACCATGGAAGGACCGCGAGAACATCTATCCCGGGGACGTGCAGATCGGAGGGGATAATATCTATATCCTGCTCGAACACATGACGGTCAATAGAGCCGGCGTTGCCAGATACTTGAAGTTCACGGCATTTGCATTCGATTTGAAGACAGGCAAGCTCAATGCATCACGCGACATACCATTGCCCGATCTGACCGGATTGTCCGTATCCACATTGGGGGATAGGGGAGACCAGACCGAAGCTCCGAATGTTGTGTTCATTACTTCGAAAGACTTGTCTGAATCGGCGGGCAACTCTGCCGACAGCGGGCCAAAGGCTACCGCTTCGTCTGAACCTAGGAGATTCGAATACAAGGCCTATCTGTACCGATATGCCGATGGCAACTTGCTTCCGATTAACATACCTGATCCGGCCAAATTTGGTAGAGTCGGCACCTATTTAGACGGCAATATGGCGTACACGATCCATTTAGCCGGCGAATCAGACAGCTGGAGCAGCGAGGCTTACCGTATCGAAGGCTTGGACTTGTCTAAACAGAAACTAAAGATGACGTATTCGCTCAAAGCCTCCGATCTCGGCGGAGAACTAATGGGCTCGCCGCGATTCAAAAACGGTTTACTCTACTTTATCGTGACTGGGGAGCAGAAGCCGGGCTCGATGGGCAGACCTTACACAAAAGTGGCGGCAATCGAAGCTGCGACAGGTAAAGTCGCCTACTTGGGACAAGTCGAGTACGACGGTCCAAGCGAGAAGGCAGCCGACGAACTGGATCAGAGCGTGCTGATCAATCTGAATCTGCGCTCATGAACCGGCGCATCGACATCCTGCGCAGTCTGGAAGTGGAGGCTTACCGGATGGCGTATTATTTGCTCGAGGCGGAGGAACCCGCCTGCGAGGCGGCGAAGCGGGCGCTGCTCGCGCTTCACGGCCGAAGCGAGCTACCGGCCATGACGGCCGAGCAACGGCGAGCACTCCTGAAGCGGCTCGTGATGAAGGAGGCTGTCAAAGGGTTCGGGACTCTGATGGCCGAGGCTAATTAAGCGTATCCGTGACGGCAAGTGCATTCGATGCTACAAGATGATATAAGAAACCCGACAGCGTAAAGAAGCTGCCGCGCAAAAAAGGTCAGGCACGGGGTTGCTGCCCGCTGCAGGAACAAAGCCAAGGACGTGTCCGATGCCGGACACGTCCTTGCTAGCGTTTGCGGCGAGCCAAGCGTCCGCGAGAGGAAGTGGCGGCGGCTTGGCGGCGGCCGCCGCGGGCCGTTCCTCCGCGCGCAGACGGAATGCGACCTAGCAGGCGGGCATACCGCATCACTTTGCGATGGGTTGATTTATCCTTCAGATGCCTGAACAAGTAAGGGTCAGGAGACGTGTTGAGTTCGATGATCCAGGGACGAAGCTGCCGGTCGAGACCGATATCCGCGCCGACCATGTTGATCCGCGGATAGGCGCGAGCCAGCGTCTTGGCCGAGCGAAGGCCAAGCGACCTCAGCCGGGCCTCCGTATGGGCTGCCAAGCGGGCGCCAAGCTTAGGGCGCAGCAGCGCGCCTACAGCGACAGGCCTGCCGCCATTGTGATAGTTGGTGACGACCTTGCCCCTCCCGGCGACCCGCGCGATGATACCCGTCGATTCCCAGGCGCCGGCGGGATTTTTCTGCGCCATGACGCGGACATCGAACCGGCGCCCGTTCGTGCGGAGCAGATGAATGCCGCGCTGCACGAGATAGGGACGCCGGCGCTTCGTCCTGCCGATATGCCTGTACAGCGCGCCGAGCGACGCGAAGCGACGTTTGTTCGTGCCGGCATGACTGCTGTACGGCAACGGCGACCCGGACGTGCGTTCGACGCGCATCACGCCCTGACCGAACGTTCCGGCGACGGGTTTGACGTATACCATGCCATACCGATTCAGCATCTGTCCGAGCGTTCGCTCGGTCATTCTGCGCGTCTCGGGGACGTATCGCGCCACGGCGGGGTCACGCCGAATCGCGATCGTTTTGGCCCATTTGCTCGCGATATGCACGCCTTTGCGATTGATCAAGCGTCTCCTCCTCCAATCGCCATACCATATGCGAAGCGCTGGGAGGCCCGACACGGACAAGAGACCGAAGATTCACGCCCGGCAGGCTTCGGTTAATGAATGATACCGGATCGTTAGCGGATACAATGCTAAGGGGGAATAACGGATGCAGACGATATGGAAGGGCGCCGTCAGCTTCGGGCTCGTCAACGTGCCCGTCAAAATGTTCACGGCTACGCAGGATAACGACGTTCAGATGCGCATGCTTCACAAGAAGCTGAACGTGCCGATCCAGTATCACCGGACTTGCCCGAAGTGCGAGGAAGAGGTGAAGTGGAGCGACATCGTAAAGGGCTACGAGTATGAGCCGGGCCACTTTGTCACATTCGATAAAGAGGAGCTGGAGGAGATCGCCTCCGAGACGTCGAGAGAGATTCGGATCGTCGACTTCGTGGATCTCGCAGAGATCGATCCGATCTATTTTCAAAAGACGTATTACCTCGCGCCGGAGAGCAACGGGACGCATGCGTATTCGCTGCTCGTTCAGGCACTGCTGGACACGAAAAAGATCGGCATTGCGAACGTGAGCATCCGCTCCAGAAGCAGCCTTGCGGCGATCCGGATCGTGGACGGCGTGCTGTCGATGTCGACGATGTTCTACGCCGAGGAGATTCGCAGCAAAAAGGAGATTCCGAATCTCCCCGAAGAAACGAAGGCCGACGAGCGCGAGCTGGAAATGGCGCGCATGCTGATCGAGCAGCTATCGACCAAGTTCGAGCCGGAGAAGTACGAGGACGTCTACAAGGAACGGCTGATGGACGCTATCGAGGACAAGGTCAAGGGCAAGGAAGTGAAGTTCGCGCCTGAAGAGAAGAAGACGAACGTCATCGATCTCATGGAGGCGCTCAAAGCGAGCTTGAAGCAGACGGGCGCAGGTGACGAGAAAAAGGGAGAGACGGGTACCGATACCGAAGAAAAACCCGCATCGAAGAAGCCGGCGCGCAAAAAGAGCGCTGCGAAGTCCCGAAAGGCTGATGCTGACGATCAGGCGGGCCAATCGGAAAAATCGAAGGCGCCTGCCGCCAAAGCCCGGACGAAAAAGACAGGGAGCTAATGCATGGAACCATTCACACCGATGTCCCCGATTGCGGAGGACCGGAGCCCGACGGGCAAAGCTTGGATTCACCAGTTGAAATGGGACGGCTATCGCCTCATTGCGGAAGTGAGAGGGACGGCCGTACGTCTGTACTCCAAACGCATGCTGCTGCAAAACTCATCGTATCCGGAGCTTACTGCCGCATTGGCGGACAAGCCCGGCGACTACATACTGGACGGCGAGGCGGTCATACTCGATCCTCGCACGGGCAAGCCCAGCTTCCAGCTGATGCAGCAGCGCGGCAAGCTGCTCGGGGAACGGCAGATCGAAGCGTCCGTGCGTCGTCATCCCGTCCAATACATCATGTTCGATCTGATTGCCTGCGACGGCGAGGACCTCCGCCCGCTTCCCTACGCGGAGCGCAGGCAGCGGCTGCAGCGACTCGCGAAGGATTGGGGACCGCCGTTCTATGTCGCGGACGAGTTCGAGGACGGAGAGGCGCTGTGGAACTGGGTCGAGGCGAACGGCTGGGAGGGCATGGTCAGCAAAAAGACCGCAAGCAGTTATAAGGAAGGAAAAGAGCATCACGATTGGATCAAGCGCAAGACCGTCCAGCATATGGACGTCGAGATCGTCGGGATCATCTGGAAGGAAGGGCGCGTGTCGAGTCTCGTCATGCGAAAAGGAGAGCGTTATATGGGCCGCGTATCGTCGGGCTTGAACGAAAAGGCTAAATCCCGTATCCGCGCGCTGCCCGCTGGAGCCACCCGCGCCGATTATTGGGACGCGACGCCCGAGGGACTTCGAGGCGCGGACGTCAGATGGCTGGACGTGCCGCTCGAAGGCCGCGTGAGCGGGAGAGAGCTGACAGACGCGGGATTGCTCCGGCATCCCAAACTGATCGATCTGGAGGGGATTCCGTTATGAGCCCGTCGGACAGCCATTCGATCGAGGTGGAAGGCAGGGAGATCAAGGTATCGAACCCCGGCAAGCTCATGTGGCCCGAAGCGGGCATCAGCAAAGCGATGTACCTGCAAAAGCTGGTCGCGCTGTCGCCTTACCTGCTGCCTTATTGCCGCAACCGATACATGACGGCGATCCGGTACCCGGACGGAGCGGGCGGCAAATCCTTTTACCAGAAGCATGCGCCGGAGCCGCTGCCCGACTTCGTGCCTACGGCCGAACGGGACGGCGTGCGCTATATCGTGGTGGACTCGCTGCCTACGCTGCTCTGGATGGGCAATCTGGCTGCGCTTGAATTCCACCCTTCATTCGAATACATAGGCGGGGAAGAGCCTGCCGAATGGGTGCTGGACATCGACCCGAGCGAGCGGCTGCGGGACAGGCTAATGGAGGCGGTATCGCTGATCGGCGAGGCGCTGGAGGGAATGGGCATCGCGTCGGTGCCCAAGACTAGCGGCGCGACGGGGGTGCAGATCATCGTCCCGATCGCACCCGGTTACAGCTTCGCGCAGCTCCGCAAAGCCGGCGGCTTCGTCGGTCGATATTTGTCCGAAAAGTACCCGGCGCTGTTCACCGTCGAGCGGTTGATCAAAAATCGCAAGGATCTCATCTACGTGGATTACGTACAGCATGCCGCGGGAAAAAGCCTGTCTGCGCCCTATACGCCGCGCGGCCGTCCGGAGGCAACCGTATCGACCCCGCTGACCTGGGAGGAGGTCCGCCAGGGGGCAGATCCGCGGGCTTTTACGCTGCTGACGATCGAGGAGAGGCTGGCCGAAAAGGGAGACCTGATCGGAAAACTGCCGAAACAGTCGCTGGAAGCGATATTGACCTTTTTGAAATAAAATAAACGCTGCCGCCAGAGCGCAATTTGGCTATACGTCCCCGATTCGGATCATGTATATTAGAAGAATCGGGAGGTGCTGAATGGACATCGGAGCAAGGTTTTTTATGAGCATCACCATCCTGATCACGTTCACGTTTTTATTTAACCTCGTTTATAAATACGTATTTCTGCATACGACGGCGCTGATTAGGCAGATCAGCATGGTCGTAGGCTTTATCGCGCTCGGCTGGCTGGCGATGAAGTTCGGGGTTCGGTCGCAGTCGGGCTCGTCCTTGTTCGATCTGCGCAACGTGCCGATCGTGTTCGCTACGCTGGTCTTTCGGGATCCGAGGCCCATTCTGGCGATCGGCTTCGGCATCGCGCTGGCGAGATTCGGGATCAACGGCATATCGCCGTCAGCCATTACCGCAGCCTGCAATATCTCGACGCTCGGCATCGTCGGCGCGAGCCTAGTCGTCCTTTACAAGCGCAAGCCCCAGTGGGGTTATCCGGTCAGAGCCGCCGTTTCGTTGCTGACGATCAACGCGTTTCAAGTCGCGGGTATTCTCAGCTACGGCGCAGTCGACAGAAGCAACTACGTGACGCATATGATGCCGATCTCGCTGCCAGCGACGATTCTGCTGGGCGCTTTTTTTCTGTTTATTATCCGCGACTTCTTCCTCGATCAGCAGCGGGCCGTTCAGCTGAAGGCGTCGAATGAAGCGTTGCAGAAGCGGACGGAGGAGCTATTGGACACGCAGCAGATGCTGGAGGAAAAAGCGGAACAGATTTTGCAGGCATCTAAGTACAAATCGGAATTCATGGCTAACATGTCGCACGAGCTGAAGACGCCGCTGAACAGCATCATTCTGCTGTCCCAGATGATCGGAGAAAACGAGGACAACGGCCTCACCGAGGACAACCGGCGGTACGCGGAAATCATCCAGGCTTCCGGCGAACAGCTGCTCCATATGATCAACGATATCCTCGATCTGTCCAAGGTCGAGGCCGGGAAGATGGATATCGTATGGGATATTCTATCGATCCCCGACACGGTCGAGCTGCTTAACCGGCAGATGAAGCCGCTTGCCGAAGCCAAAAATATCGACTTTCGCGTCGAGATCGGGCAAGGCATGCCACAGATGCTGATGTCGGACGGGCTCCGAATCGGTCAAATTTTGCGGAATCTGCTCGTTAATGCCATTAAATTCACGGATGAAGGCTACGTGGCATTGCTAGTCGCGGTCGAACGCCCGCCGTCCGGCGATGGCGGCGGCCATATCGTTTTTACCGTTAAGGACACGGGCGTCGGAATCGACAAGAGCAAGCAGCAAATGATATTCGAGGCGTTCAATCAGGAGGACGGGTCCATTAACCGCCGGTTCGGGGGCACGGGGCTCGGCTTATCTATCAGCCTTCAGCTGGCGACGCTGCTCGGCGGCTCGTTGTCGCTGCGCAGCGAGAAGGGCGCAGGCAGCGAGTTCTCGTTGCGCCTGCCATTGGAACCTGCGCCGGAGATGCTTCCGTACGCCAGGGAGAGCGCAGCTGCGCTCGGATCGTGAAGCATCGCTACAAGGAGAGTAACAGTAACATGGCAACTTATATGGTGACCGGCGGCGCCGGGTTCATCGGTTCGCACGTCTGCGGCAGGCTCGTTCGGCTCGGGCACCGCGTCGTCTGCGTCGACAGCTTTGCAGACAACTATGATTATCGCGTTAAGATCGGCAACGTGCTTGAATCGTTCGGATTGCCGAGGACATTCGCAGCCCAAAGTCTGGAAGAAGACACGGAGTGGCTTGCCGCGCGGGTAGGAGGCACCGGCTATCGGCTTGTCCGGGCGGATATTCGGGATGCGTCGGCGATGGCGGAATTGATGGCCGAGGAACGGCCCGAAGCGGTCATTCACCTCGCCGGACTGCCGGGGGTGCGGGCGTCGATCGAGCAGCCGCTGCTCTACGAGGATGTGAACGCGAGAGGGACGCTGATCCTGCTTGAAGCCATGAGAAGCGCAGGCGTGCGCAAATGGCTGTTCGCCTCGTCGTCTTCCATCTACGGAAGCGCCGGCGCAGGTACGCCGCTCTCGGAGGAAGATCCGACGGGCAGCCCGCTGTCCGTATACGCGGCAACGAAGAAGAGCGGAGAGCTGCTGGGACATGCCTATGCCCATCTGCATGGCATCGACGGCATCATGCTTCGGCTCTTCACCGTGTACGGCGAACGGCAGCGGCCGGACCTGGCGATTCATAAATTTACGGCGCTGATGGCGCGGGGTGAGCCGCTGCCTTTTTACGGGGACGGTTCAAGCGTGCGCGACTATACGTACGTCGGCGATACGACGGATGGCATACTGCTCGCGCTGGAATTCGTCCTCCGTCGTTCGCCTTGTTATGAGATCGTCAATCTCGGCAGCCGCCGTCCGGTAGCCTTGACCGTGCTTGTACGATCGCTGGAACAAGCGACGGGCCGCACAGCCAAGCTGGACTGGCTGCCGGATCAGCCGGGCGACATGTCAGGGACTTGTGCGGATATCGGAAAGGCGTATCGTCTTTTCGGCTATCGGCCGACAACGTCCTTCGAGGCGGGCATTCGCAGATTTGCACAATGGTTCATGCGCGCCGGTCCCGAGGCCGATCATTGAAGCAAGGCTGATTCAACTTCCTCCTGATCGTCCAAGGTTAGATTAAGAAGATCTTGATTGGAGGAATGAGCATGCCCTGGGACAAAGACGACTATCCGGATTCGCTGAAAAACTTCATGGCGCCCGTGCGCAACAAGGCGATCGATATCGCCAACGAGCTGCTTAAGGACGGCTATTCGGAAAGCCGCGCCATCGCCATCGCGACCGCCCAAGCCAAGGAATGGGGCGAGAATCACGACAAGCAAATCCGCAAGAAGGGGAAATGAAGGCGGCGAACTCTTCGTGCTTCACGGCCTTCATTCTAGGCGCCGCCGCCGACCGCCTTCGCGGCAGCCGTCCGGCAAAAGGAGCGAACGTCCGATGGGATCGTTCGCTCCTTTTGCGTCCAAAGCGGGCCGACGAAGGCTTAGAATTTTAAGCTGCCCATAAGCGGCATGATCGTCTTGATCATGTCCATGCTCATCTTCATGAAGGGCAGCGCCTTCTGCATGAAGCCCATCAGATCTTCCAGGCCGCCGAGCCCGCCGAGTCCGCCGCCCGGACTGGCGCCGCCCGCGGCTTCGCCCGCCGCAGCCGTCTGCGTCGCCGCGTTCGCCTCCGCAGCCTCGGCCAATGCGCTGATCTTGGCCTTCTGCCAGGATCGTTTGGCCGCACGCGGATTCCACTTCTCGGTTCCCCGCACGCCGGAGAGCGTCAGCTCGCCTCCGCGCATACCGCCGATGAAGCCTACATAATAGGAGCCGTCTTTGAGCACGACGCAGACAGGCTGCGCCCGACGGGCGCGTCCTTTTTTGGAAGCCTGCGCTCTAGGGCGAACTGCCATAGCCGGTCACCTCCTTTTTCCGCTTCCTGCATTTTATGCGCACATGAAAGAAAAGCTTGTGCAAACATCCAATTCGGATCGCGATATCCGATCGTTCGGGCAGGGAATCGAAGCGTCGGACGTGAGGGTGTGTAAAATGAGAATTTAATCAAAGGAGAACAAATGTTCGAAAAATGGGTTGTCAAAGCGCTTGCATCCCTTTAAAATGGAAACGATAAAGATTCCAAGAGATGGAAAGGGCTGAATGACATGAACGTCCGATATGCAGAGATCGATGAGGCGATCGCCTACATTCAGCGGAATCTGGACGAGCCTCTGCCGCTCACGCGCCTCGCCCGTCACGTTGCTTTCAGCACTTTTCACTTCGCGAGGATCTTCAAGGAACGGATGGGGCTGCCCCCGCTTTATTACGTCTCCTCGCTCCGGCTGCAGCGGGCGAAGGAGCTGCTGCTCGAATCGAATCTGTCCGTCCGCCAGATCGGTCTCGAGATCGGCCAGCAGAGCCTAGGCACCTTCACGACCCGGTTCACGGAGCGCGTAGGTATGACGCCGGGCGAATTCCGCCAGTCCGAACCGCTGGCCGAGCGTTCCATACAGTTGCTTCGGGAGTTGTCGGATTGGAGGGAGCAGATGGCGGCGACCGCGGATTCGGGCTCCCGGGTGACCGGCGTCGTCGCTTCGGACGAGCCCTTCGACGGCTTCGTCCTGATCGGCTTGTTCAACAAGCCGATTCCGGAGGGCTTGCCGACCTACGGCACGCTGCTGCCTTCGCTGGGCAGTTTCAGCTTTAGCGGGGTGAAGCCGGGCATTTATTATTTAATGGCCACTTCCGTCTCGTGGGAGATGCAGGCCAGGGATTTCCTGCTGCCGCACCGGACGCTTCGCTCGCGGTACCATGCGCCCTTGTTCGTCGGACCGCATGCCGAAGTGCCGCCGATGCAGCTTAAGCTGTACCCGCCGCGGCCCGACGACCCGCCTATCCTGGTAGCGCTGCCCGCTTTAATGAATCGCTTCTTGAGCCGGATCGGCAAGTAAAGTCCGAAGCACGCGCCTTTGGCGACCACTACATACGACCATTAAGACAGCCTCGCGATGCTGCGAGGCTTTAAGCATGTTTTTAGGCTTCTGTAACTTGGTGACTCATCCGATCGCGAATTCGCGAATCTGCGTATCGCAATAAGATAAACGAAGCGTGAAGCCAATTACCGAGCCGGGGATCGCTATATCGGCAAGGCGAACGGAGGCACCGGCAGCGCCGTCAAGCTATCGTGTTATAATGGCGGTAGCTTGTCGTAACCGGCAGAGGGAACAGGAGATGCGTGCCATGACGGATCGTCTACATATACTGGTCGTCGAAGACGACGACGATATCAACCGGCTGCTTTGCAGCGTGCTGCGGGCGGGCGGACATGCGCCGCAGCCGGCCTTTTCGGGCACGGAAGCGCAGCTGTACCTTGGCCAGAGGCAATGGGACATGGTGCTGCTCGATCTGATGCTTCCCGGAAGACGGGGAGAGTCGCTGCTGGAGGAGATCGGGCAGCGGCTGGGCTGCCCGGTCATCGTCATCTCCGCCCAAGGCGAGCGGGAATCGAAGATCGCGGCGCTCAAGACCGGGGCGGACGATTACATCACCAAGCCATTCGACCTGGACGAGGTATCGGCTCGCATCGACTCCGTATTCAGGCGCTATCGCAGAGTGAAGCCGTCACCGGGCCCAAAGCTGCTTCGCCACAAGGATCTGACGCTCGATCCGGAGGCGAAGACCGCGTCCATAGGCGACGCCGAGTTGTCGCTGACAGCACGCGAATACGAGATACTGGCGCTGCTGCTTGCTTCTCCGAAGAAGCTGTTTACCAAGGCGAATCTGTTCGAGAGCGTCTGGGGCGAAGAGTTCATCGGCAGCGGCGAAAATGTCATCAACGTACATATGAGCAATCTACGGAACAAGCTTTCGAAGGCGAATCCTTCGGAAGAATATATCGAGACGATCTGGGGGATGGGGTACCGGATCAAAACTTAAGATTATCTTATGAATTGGCTTTATGGCGTCTTATGAAACAGCCTCTACACTGAATCTATGAACAGGAGGCTGAAGTGAGATGAACGAATACGTATTGCGAACGCATCAACTGACCAAACGGTACAAAAATCAAAAGGCGCTCGATCAAGCGGACATGACGATCCGCAAGGGAACGATCTATGGCTTCATCGGGCAGAACGGAGCAGGCAAGTCGACGCTCATGAAGTTGGTGACCGGGCTTGCGTATCCGACGTCAGGTACGATTGAATTGTTCGGCGCCACGGGCGGTTCGGAGCTCGTGCGGGCGCGCAAGCGTATGGGTGTCTCGATCGAGAGTCCTGCGCTCTATCCGCTGTTGACAGCCGAGGAAAACCTGGAGGCGCACAGACTCCAGCAGGGCATCCCGGGAAAGGAGAGCATCAAGCGTACATTGGAGCTGATCGGTCTGTCGGGAACCGGTAGGAAAAAGGCGAAAAATTTTTCGCTCGGCATGAAGCAGCGTCTAGCGCTTGGCGTCGCTCTGCTCGGCGAACCGGAGTTCCTGATTCTGGACGAACCGACGAACGGGCTTGATCCGATGGGCGTCGTCGAGATGCGCGAGCTGCTGACGCGGCTTAACAAGGAGAGAGGCATCACGATCCTCATCTCCAGCCACATTTTAAGCGAGCTTCATTTGCTTGCCACGCATTATGGCATTATTCACAAAGGCAAGCTGCTCGAGCAGTTGACGAGCCGCGAGCTGGAGGAAAAGTGCAGACAATATATCCACATCAAGGTTAGCCTGCCTGAACGCGCCGCGGCGATCCTCGAACGCGAACTCGCGACGACGGCATTCGAAGTGATGGCTGACGGCACGATCCGGCTGTATGCACATCTGGAGCAGCCGGCGCAGGTATCCGCGGCGCTCGTCGCCGGAGGGCTGGCCCTGGAGCAGTTCATGCCGATGGGCGAGGATCTCGAGAGTTACTTTGCCGCTCGGATCGGAGGTGGCGCACATGCTTAACCTGCTTCGGTCCGAATGGTACAAGCTGCTTCGCAACCGGTCTTTTTGGCTGCTGTTGACCGTTTTGTTTGTGTCGGCTGCCGGTTTTGTACTGCTAAATTACTTTGACGATCCTGCCGACGGGGGCGCCTTGGACAGCAAAAACGGGCTCGATTTGTTCGCCGGAGCGCTTGGCGGCGACAATTATATTATCAAGCTCGGACTCACCGTACTGGCCGGCTTCTATATTTCTGCCGAGTATGCGACCGGCACGATCAAGCGGGCCGTATCGTCGGGCCATAGCCGCAGCCAATTCATCGTCGCTAAGTTTATCGTTTTCTTGCTAGGCTCCATGATCGTCGCCCTTGTGTTTCCGGTCGTTTGCCTGTCTCTCGGCTCGATGCTCCTCGGTACGGGCAGCTTGCCTGATGTGTCGGTGACGACATATGTAGCGAAGTCGTTCGTTCTGATTCTGACGTTGTCGGCTGCATTCGCCGCCGTGACCGGCGTGATCGCCACGCTGCTGACCGACAGCGGCAAGACGATTGGCGCGGCATTCGTCTTTTACTTTTTTGCAGACGGCTTGTATGCGGTGGCCGGCAAGTTTATGCCCTTCGCCAATAAGTTGTACGATTATTCGATATTTAACATGATTAATCATTACGCAGATCCGGCTTTGAGCGCTTCGGACTTCGCTCGGTCGGTCTACATTCCCATCTTGGTGGCAATCGCGTTCATCGCGATTGGGGGATTCATTTTCAGGCGTAAAGAGATCAAATAGTAAAGGAGAGACAGAACATGCCTATCTTCCTTGCGGCGTTGTCCGTCGCGGCGGCAGCGTTCTGTCTGCTCCGATTGCTCGGTTTGAGGCGAGAGATTCGAAGGATTGCCCGGCAGCTGCGGCGGTACAACGATGGCGAATCTGCGGCAAAAGTCGTGGTAGGCGGCTGGGACCGCAGCCTGGAAGGACTGGCTGTCGAGATCAACCGGCATACCGACTTGATCGTGCAAGCCAATGCAGAGCGGAGGCGGACCGAGGACGAGCTTCGCCAGGCCGTCGCCAACATCTCGCACGATCTCAGGACGCCGCTGACATCGATCTCCGGTTACATTCAACTGCTCGAAGCCGAGGGTTTGACCGCCGACGGACGGAGGGAGGCCATCGGCGTGATCCGCAAGCGGACGATGAGGCTCCAGTCTCTGCTTAACGATTTTTACGAGCTGTCAATGATCGACTCGACAGATTATGCCTTGAAGCCAACCCGTATCCGGCTCGACAAGCTGATTCCCGAAGTGCTCATGAGCTTCTACGACGAGATCCAGGAGCGCGGGCTAGCGCCTGTGTTCGATCTGACGTCGTCGCGTACGGAGATCTGGGCGGACGAATCCGCAGTGCGACGAGTGATCGAAAATCTGGTCCTGAACGCGGTACGGCACGCGACCGGCATGCTTGAAGTCAGGCTCGAAGCCAGGGAGGGGAAGGCGGTCTTTTCGCTTGCCAACGCCGCCCCTCACCTGATCGGCACGGATCCGGAGCTGTTGTTCAATCGCTTCTATATGGCCGACGCGTCCCGCTCGGGTCTGAGCTCGGGTCTCGGCTTGTCCATCGCCAGAGGATTAATGGTCAAGATGGGCGGCAGCTTGAGAGGAACACTCGAAGGGAACAAGCTTGCGCTGCGCTGCGAATGGCGCTTGAACGAAAAGAAAACAGGCACTTCCTAAGCGAAAATCGCCAAGAGCATCGCCACGGTATCGCAAAAAAATGTTTATTCGCCGAGCGTTCGGAACCGAAGCCTGACCTTCCATGTATGGATTGCACGGTTGTTGCAAACAGTAGTCGAGGACAAAATCCTTGGGCGCGACCGCGACAATCGACGATGAGGAGGAGGGTGCCGAACATGAAGCAAGCGAAAGACAAAAAGCAAACCGCGGCACTCCTCGCGCTTTCCTCCATACCGCTGATTATGACGCTTGGCAATTCCATGCTTATTCCGGTTCTGCCGTCGATCGAGAGCGCGCTCGGCATCACTGCGCTGCAATCGAGCTTGATCATTACGGTATACTCGGTGATGGCGATTATCCTGATCCCGGTTGCCGGCTATTTGTCGGACCGGATCGGCCGCAAAAAAATCATTATCCCGAGCCTCATCCTGGCGGCTGCGGGGGGCGTGATATGTATTTGGGCAGCCGGACAGAATAGCTTCGGTCTGCTGCTGACCGGCCGGGCGGTCCAGGGCATCGGTGCGGCCGGCGCCATGCCGATCGTGCTGCCTTTAGTCGGAGACATGTTCAAAGACGAGGAGCAAGTCAGCTCCGGGCTTGGGCTGATCGAGACCTTTAATACGTTCGGCAAAGTGCTCAGCCCGATTCTAGGCTCCGCGCTCGCATTGATCGCCTGGCGAACGCCCTTCTGGTCGATTCCGGTGCTGTGCGGAATATCGATCGTGCTCGTCTTGTGGCTCGTAAAGACGCCGCGCCGGGACAAGAAGGAAAAGCCGCCGAGTCCCAAACGCTTTTTAAGCAATGTATGGAAATTGTACAAAGAAAAAGCGAGATGGCTCACGGCTCTATTTATCGTCATTTGTTTTACCATGTTTATCTTGTTCGGGCTTTTATTTTATTTGTCTGAGACGCTGGAGAAGGCGCACCATATGAAAGGCATTATTAAAGGACTCGTGCTCGCGATTCCGCTTGCGGTGCTGTGCGCCGCGTCGTTTGCCGCCGGCAAGTGGATCGGCAGACATAAAAAGCTCATGAAATGGACCGTTACCGTCGGATTTATCATCACGGCGCTGTCGGTAGCCGGATGCCTGCTGTGGGACCACACGGCCGGCAGAATTGCGCTGCTCAGCGCAGCCGGACTTGGGATCGGGGCGGCTTTGCCTTGTCTCGACGCCTTCGTCACAGAAGGCATCGACAAAGAGCAGCGCGGCTCGATCAGCTCCTTTTACAGCAGCATGCGCTTCGTAGGCGTTGCGGCAGGTCCGCCAGCGGCATCCGTGTTGATGCAGCAATCCGTGTCTTTGTTCTTCTGGGTGATGATCGTGTGCTCTGCTGCTGCATCACTACTTACGCTGTTCATGATTCGGCCCAAGGAAGATGCACCTAAGCCTGCCTGAACGCTTTAACGTCGAGCAGCCCGTTCGAGACGTTAGCAGCCTCTGGAGACGTTAGTAGCCCACTCAAGCGTAGTAGCCGCTTGAAACGTTAGCAGCCACAGAAACGTTAGCAGCCGCTCGCGAGCCGCTGTTCGACTTTCAGGTTGTCCGGCGTCGCGCCCAATGGCGTGCGTCCATTGAACATAGCTGCGCTAAGGAGGCCTGGAGCTGGTCTCCTTTTGCGTTTTTGTAGATGCGTATATGGGTAAGTTATGGCCAACGAAAAGGCGGGCCGAAGGGAGCATGACCCACGCATGGTGCAACATAAAGAGCAAAACAAATTGGCGCTGAAGCCAGAAACGTGGAATTGGGACGAATTCCTCCGCAAAGGCGTTACAGATCCTAACTTGGCAAGCCTACTGGAGCAAGCCGAACATCGCGATCGGATAGAGGATGCCACGGAGCTTGTCTGGTTGCTGCGCGGCATCCGCCGGGAGCTCGGATTTTACAGAGACAATTATCTAGATTCGACATTCGACCAAGGGCTCGCCGACGCCTTCGAGCACAGGTTGGGTTCGCTTGAACGATGTGCAGAAGAATTTATCGAACAGCCGGCAACCTGCGTGTGGGATGCGTACCTGACATTAAAGTACGATGTACGCAAGTTGTACAAGCAGCTAGGCGGCATCGTATCCGGCAGCGATTGGCAAACGCCGGGCAAGCACCTTCATGCCGGCGAGCAGGAGCTGACCGACGAAGTCGGCTTCGCGCAGGAAGAAGAGGGCACGTACCAGCGTTGCTACGGCAGCGAAGCGGTCAAAGAATACGAAGCGTTGGCCCTGAGCCAATGGTATAGCATGCCTGCCCAAGTATCTGATCATTGTGCATTGTTTTTGACCACTTCGGGAATGAAGGCGCTTGAGCTCGCGATTGCGGCCTATAAGTCGTTCGCCGGAGAAGGTCGCCCTTGCTTTTATCAAGAAGGCTTTTACAGTGAAGGCGCGGCGTTAGCTGAATTGTTGCTGAACGGCGTTAAGCCCGCTTCGCCCGATGAGATCTATCGGATGCTCGAAGCTGGCCAACCGCTCGGATGCCTAATCGTAGATCCCGGCAAATGCTGGCCGCTGAGGCCTGCGATCGATCTCGGCAAGCTCTTCGATGCGCTTGAACGGCATCGGCAGCAACAACCGCTGTACATCATCGTGGACCGGACGCTTACGAGCATTGCGAATCGATTGTTCGAACGCTACGCAAAGCGGCTCCCCCCGCATGTCGTCCTAATCAGCGTGGAGAGTGGAATCAAGTATCTGCAATACGGTTTCGACCTGGCAAATGTCGGCTACCTCGTCGCCTACAGTGCCGAGCTCGCTACGGAGGAGGGGCATGCGCGATGGATCGAGCTGCTCTCGATTCTCGACGCTGGTGCTACGCCGCTGACCGTACGTCAGCTTCCGGTTCCGGACCGTGCGACGATCGTGTCGAGACTTTCCAGAATGAATCGGAATGCCGAATGGATGAACGCTTTTTTACGCCATTTGGCGGAGCAAGTCGCGATTCAGGATTTCAGCCCATCGGTAGACTCCGCTGACAACTATTTTTTGGACGATCGGCCATGGATCGGATCCGTTTTTTATATCCGGCTCCCGGGCGCTTTGACGGAAAAGCAATATCAAGAGCGGATTGACGCTTGCGTTCGGGCGGCGCCGTCGGATATGCATCTCATTTCCGGCGGCAGCTTCGGCTTTGATACGGTTCGATTGAATGCGGTGCACGGTGAATCAGACGAGGAGAATGCGCTTCGGCTATCTGTAGGCAGAGCCCCCCTCGCACAATTTCTGGCGACAATCCGGACCCTTAACGAGCATTTATTGCATCCAATTTTTCGGAACTGCGTATAAATGGTGGGCGTTAGCAAACGATAACCAAATGTTCGAACCAACAGAAGGAGTCGGCGCAATTGACAGCACAAAAAGATTCGAACCGTTTTATTTCAATCCTTAAAAAGGGCAATACTTCATCCGGCGCAGCCGCGATCGGCAACCTTGCACTCGCGATTATCAAAGGAGTAGCGGCCTTCATGACAGGCAGCGGCGCGATGTTCGCGTCGACGATGCATTCCGCCGCGGATGCGCTTAATCAGGGTTTCGTGTTTACCGGCAGCGTGCTGGCTGAAAAGAAAGCGACGAAGCGGTTCCCGACCGGTTTCGGTCGTGTCATCAATATTTTTTGTATGGTGGCGGTCATCGTCGTGACGATCATGGCGTACGAGACGATCGTCGAAGGCATTCATTTATTGTCGCATCCTGCGCACGCATCGGGTTTTTGGCTTAATCTCATCGTACTTCTCGTGGCTGCCGCCATCGACGGCACCATATTGTTCAAAGCGATGAAAGAAATCCTGAAGGAATCGCGAACGGAAGCGAAGGGTTTCGGAATCGTCAGTACAGCAGTGCGCAACGTCGGACGAGCAGCGCCGCCAACCCGGCTCGTTTTCTACGAGGATATCGTCGCTACAAGCGGTGCGCTGCTCGCACTGCTCGCGGTCGTGGTGATGACATTTACTTCATTTCATCTTATTGACGGCATCGTGACGATCGCGATCGGATGCTTAATGGTCCTCGTGGCGTTCCGAGTCGGCTACGACAACATGGTCGGGTTGATCGGCGTCGCAGCGCCGAAGGATGTCGAAGACAAGATCGCGCTTATGATCATGTCGGATTCGGCAGTAGCGGACATCAATCAGCTTCGCATATTGCAAGAAGGACGTTACTACCATGTGGAGGGCATCATCGAGCTTAAGCCCGGTTTAACGCTTGCCGAAGCCGACGATATTAAGTTTTTGATCCGCGATCGACTGCTAAGCGATCCCGATATCGCCGACGTCACGCTCGGCATTATCGAAGATAACGGCGTCCGCAATTGGAACGCGGCCAACTGATCGATACGGCCAAGCTTGACAATCGCAATGCGTCCTATCAGAATATTGCCTAGCAGGCATTCATATCCGATATAAGGCAGGTACGAAGAATGGGACGCAAATGGAACAATATTAAGGAAAAAAAAGCCTCGAAGGATGCGAATACAAGCCGGGTATACGCCAAATTCGGCGTAGAGATCTACGTTGCTGCAAAAAAGGGAGAGCCGGATCCCGAAGCGAACCGTGCGCTTAAGGTCGTATTAGAGCGGGCGAAAACCTACAACGTGCCGCGCGCCATTATCGACAGAGCGCTGGATAAGGCAAAAGGTTCTTCCGAGGAGAGCTACTCCGAACTCCGCTACGAAGGTTTTGGCCCGAACGGCTCCATGGTGATCGTCGATGCGTTGACGAACAACGTCAATCGCACAGCTTCCGCCGTGCGCGCCGCATTCAGCAAAAACGGCGGCAACATGGGCGTAAACGGATCCGTCGCATACATGTTCGATGCCTCTGCCGTCATCGGCGTCACCGCCAAATCGGTGGACGAAGTCATCGAGATTATGCTTGAAGCGGACGTGGACGTCCGCGACGTCGTCGAAGAAGAAGACACCGTCATCGTATACGCGGACCCCGAGCAATTCCACGCCATCCAGGAGGCATTCAAGCAAGCGGGCGTCACCGAGTTTGCCGTGGCGGAACTGTCCATGATTCCGCAGAACTATGTCACGCTGCCCGAGGACGCGCAAGCCCAGTTCGAAAAAATGCTTGACGCCATCGAAGACTTGGAAGACGTGCAGCAGGTTTACCACAACGTCGAAACAGAAGAATAAGAGGCTGATTTAAAAAAGGCCCGCTGCGAGCGGGCTTTTTTGTTTTCGAAAAAAACGTCAATCAATTGCACGGAAAAATTGTGTCGTATAATTTTGTTCGGTGATTCTTAATGTGACGAAAATTGTCAACCGAGCATCTAAGAACAGCATCACAATCTGTTTAATGATTAATAGTGTCGAATTGGGCGCCCTTAGAGTAACGCTTGAGGCATTCCCGTTTCCATTGCCATTGCAATTGCCATTGCTATTTCGACCTTTAGAACGATATCCCTTTTAAACAGGAAACTGAGTAATTCTACGTGTGCGGCGGGAATACCGGAATGCGGAATGGGGGAGGGTGAATTGTGATATTTAAAATGAACAAGCATCTGATATGCGTAGCTGATTGATGTCCGCAACCGCCGAGTCGACAAAATTCATAAGCGCGATGTTGATGTAAATGGCATAATAAGGTATAATGGGAACATATGTACGTATGTGTGGGGAGGTCCATTCATGTCGGTTTCGAAACTTTGCCAGTCGATGCCTGCTTTTACGGAAGATGCCTGCGAAATGTCTCTATTTCAGGCCAAGTGGCCCAACGGTTTTCGTTGTCCGCATTGCGCTTGCCAAGCGTTCTATCGACTAACTTCCCGGAGCCGCCGATTGTACGAGTGTCGATCCTGTTCTCACCAGACATCGCTCACCGTAGGCACGATCATGGAAGGGACCCGTACACCGCTCGTTAAATGGTTCCAGGCGCTTTTTCTGATGCAGACCGGCATCTCGTCCAAGTTGCTGTCGGAGCTTCTTCAAGTTACGTATAAGACGGCGTGGTTGATGAATCATAAGCTGCGTTTTGCCATGCAAGTTCATGATGAATCCAGGCCGCTAACGGGTGATATACAGCTTTACGGGAATTTTTATGCCAGACCGGCGGTAAGCAGGCTCTCGGATCCGTTGGAACAGCGAGATCAACCGGCTGTTGCGGGGGCGTCCGTCGATGCGGAGACCGGTGACATTGCTGATGTCAAAATTAAAAGAATTTCTGCAGCCGATTTTAACCGGCGTTTATTCGGTATCGAATCGTTTGGGAGCTTTTTGTGGCGGCATGTCAGCGAAGATCGTGGTGTAGACAGGCGCATCGAGGTGGTGAATGTATCGGATCAGCATGGCGTGACGGCACTCGGGGCCATTTGGCGGGGAGTCATAGCATGGCTGGCGCGTACGTTCGGGGGAATAGGGCCCAAGCATTTGCAGGCGTATCTCGACGAATATTGCTTTCGTGTGAACATGCGAGCGGACGTATTCGGTATGCTTCTATCGCTTTGCGGCAGCACGACCACCATCACGCATAGGGAGCTAGTCCGTAAGACGCGCAGCGTGCGCGCGATCCGATGGACTGGGTTTAACAAGAAAAAGCTGTCGGACCGCATCTCCGCCGCCTCCTAAATGTGCATGATGGTTAGTTTAGATCATGGTCCAGCTTATCCGTTCTCGTCATTCGGGTATGCTTCTTTAAGATTGTGCGTTTAATAAATCTTTGCCGTTCTACAGCATTTCCTTTTATTTGGCATGATCTAATTGCCATTTATCGAAATAGTCCTCTAAACAACTCGCCCGAATTAGCATCTTCCTCAGTCGGGTCTCCTGGAAATAGTGACAGCCGACACGCGCCGCATCACCTCGCGCGGAGAGCTGCGCGAGGTGCGAAATTTGCTTTGATATATCCTTTTCGGTTCATAGCCACTTACCAGTCATGTCATTCTTCATATCTACTTAATTAACGGTGTTAATATTTTAATGGAAATTAGCCTTATCCTTGTGATTCGTAATTACCTGAGCGACGGGGATACCGTTTAAATGCTGCAAAACTGAAGATCGGCCGTAGAGAAGGGTGAACTGCCTAGCTTGAGGAGCTCGGGATCGGCACAGAGCGGGGCAACTGATCATTCCGAATACGATGGTGACGAAGCCGCTTATAGAAGTGGATTTTTCAAAATTGGAGGGACATTTGTCCTAACGGACGATCGGCGATTTCGATTTAAATAGGGAGAGCAGGTTTGAGGATAAGAGGTGGTATGTGAAATGAAAGGCATTTTATTCGCTTTGGTGGCCGGCGCCGGTATTTCGTTACAAGGGATTGCCAACGCACGAATTGGGCAAGGAATCGGTACCTGGCAGGCGGCTTCGATCACGCAGCTGACCGGATTCGTGACGGCGCTTGCGATTCTGCTGATCACCCGGCGCGGGGGTTGGGACAAGCTAAAGCTGGTCAAGCCGATTTATAGGGCGGGCGGCGCGTTTGCGGCGCTCATTATTTCAGCCAATATGGCGGCGATTGGCGCGATCGGAGCGACATTGACCGTCGCAGCAGTGATGATCGCTCAATTAATGTTCACGTTCGCGGTCGATCGATTCGGATTGTTCGGCGTTGTTAAGAAAAAAATGGGCTGGACCCAAGCGGCTGGAATCGGCATTATGATCGCCGGCATCGTGATTCTCAGCTTATGACGTGACATTTGAAAGTAGAGCTAAGGCAAAAGACGCTCTCGGAAGCGGTATTCGCTATTTTTTGATTAGGAGGCAGTCGCAGATGGCACTCGGAATTACGCTGGCGTTTTTGTCGGGTTTATTGGTGGGCTTGCAAAATATATTCAACAGCAAGATGGGCGAGCGGGCGAATACGTGGATCACGACGACGATAGTACTGGGTATGGGGTTTGCGGCATCGTTCGTCATTGGCATCTTCGCCGAGGGGAGAGGGATGTTTGCGCTGCAGCATATGAGAATCTGGTATGGATTCAGCGGCATCATCGGTGTCGTCATTGTCGTCAGTTTGGTCGAGGGCATCAAAAGTCTAGGTCCGACGTTAGCCGTATCCGTGATGATGGTGTCCCAGCTTGGATTCGCGCTGTTGTTCGATTCGCTTGGCTGGCTCGGCCTCGACAAGATTGCGATTTCTCCGTCGCGAGTCACGGGCTTGATCGTCGTCGCTGCGGGTATCGCGGTGTTTAAGTTTGATGCAGCCTTGCTTAAAGCGTGGAGGGTTCGAAAGGCAGGGCAAGAAATTCCAGGTAAATAATGGGCGGGAGTTTCTCAAGCCAAGCGGATTATGATAGACTCCTATAGAAGATAGACGCCGTCCGGACAAGGGCGCGAGCGTCGCTAGGAGTGTCTTGCATGTACGGAGCTCGACTGTTTTTGACTGTCGGAAGCCTGTTTATGGCCGTCACATTCGTATCCGCTTTTGTTTTTATGGTTGATGCTTACGGATCGTTCGTCCAGGCAGCGGCATCGACTATTTCTTGCGCGCTCGTCGCAGTGCTCTTCGCTTATGTCATGAACCGTCGGCTGAGCAGCAAGTGGTACCTCGCGCTGTTGGTCGTAACCGGCATGGCCGCGCGGTTGATATGGATCCTGTATAACGATGCGCCGCCAAGTTCAGATTTTTTATTCATGTATAATTCGGCGCTGGATGCGGCTTCGGGGCGCTTCGGCTTCACGGATTCGGCTTATTATATCAGCTTTCCCTATCAGCTGGGATTCACGATGTACGAGGCTGGCCTTGTTCATTTGTTCGGCAACTCGACGATCCCTTTAAAAATAATAGGTGCCATTTTCAACATGGGAACGGCTATCATTTTGTATTATACGGGCGCTAGGCTATTTAATGAGACTTGCGGTAGAATCGCCTCTAGCTTTTATGTCTTATATTTGCCGAATATCTTAATGTGCTCTGTGCTGACGAACCAGCATATTTCCGTATTCCTGTTCTTTTTGGGCGTCTCGCTCCTTTTGAAGCGTAGAGGCGCTCTGCTGCCTTGGCTGCTCGCCGGCTTGGCCATCGGACTCGGACAGCTGATGCGGCCCATCGGCATCATTTACTTAGCCGGCGTCGTGTTGTTCGCGTTGCTTGAGGTTTGGAAAAAGCTGCGCGAGGGAAGGCGCCGGAAGGCTTGGAGACAGGCAGGGATGTTGCTCGCTATGATCGGAATCTACGCCGCCGTGCAGTGGGCCGCGAATGCTTCTCTTCAGAGCACTGGCGTGACGCAGCACGCCTTGTCCGGGGGAGACAAGTATTGGAAGTTTATGGTCGGTCTGAACGCAAAGTCGGACGGCGGCTGGAACGCGGAGGACGCGCAGTATGCGAACGGATTTCCCTTCGGAGACGAACGCCATGCGGCCGAGTTGAAGAAAATCAAGGAACGGCTTGCAGATAAGTCTGAGGTCGCCGTTCTGATGGGTCGGAAGCTCGTACTGATGTGGGGCGCGCCGGATTCGTCCGCCTATTGGAGTCTATTGGGAACAGGCCGCTGGCAGCTGGAGCGATCGCTCGGCATGGCCGAACGGCCGCAATACGTTATCCTATGCGGATTTGCCCTTTTTGCGATGATCGCTTTATGGAGAGCCGGCATGTATAGAGGACCGCTTCTTTACATTCTTCTGCTGCTCATCTATGCGGGAGCGCATTTGGCGATCGAGATACAGACCCGATATCGGCTCGATTTGTTGCCGGCCGTCGTATTATTGATGAGTTACGGTGTCTGGCAAACGTACAGCTCGATTCAAAAAGCCGCCGTGTCCTTCGGCGAACGCAGCAAGGACACGACGGGCGGATTGGGAATGTAGGCGGACGGATAGAGGACGCAAATCGTTGCAGTTACAAAGGCATGGCGGATTCCGTCCATGCCTTTTCTATTTGCGAACGTTAAACCACCGGTTCCCGATAATGAAGGAGGATTGCAGCTTGTTGCGCTCTAACTCGATAGCCGTCAGGCATAGCTGCCCCAGAGGAATTGCAGGCTAAGCGGCTCCAGGCGTTCCAGTTAACGTCTCGTAAAAAGCTCGAGAAAGTGGTCGTGAAGGGCGCTTAACGTGCGCCCGCCGTCTCCGGCGAGGACGTCCGTCTGGAAGCCCACAGGCGCCAGCCCGTCAACAGCGCGCCCGCCAGGCAGATGCCAGCGGCCGTCAGGAATACGACATGCATCCCGGACATAAACAATTCCGGCCGGGCGCGATCGAAGTCCTTTACGCGCAACCCGGCTTTGGCGCTCAACACGGCGAACAGCATCGTCGTGGCGAGCGTAATGCCGACGACCATGCCGACATTGCGGATGAGGGCGTTGATGCTGCCCGCAATGCCAAGCTGCGTCTTGGGCACTTTGGACATCACGAGGGAGTTGTTGGGGGACTGGAACAGCCCGCTGCCGAGACCCAGCAACCCCATCCACAGCCCTGCAAGCAATATCGAGCTGTCCCGCTGCAGGTTCGCCAATCCGAATTGCGCGACGACAAGTACGAGCAGGCCTGCGAACGTCAGCAGTTCGGACCCGATTCTGTCGGATAAGGCGCCGCTGAGCGGCGCGGCCACGACCATGACGATCGGGAATACCATCATGAGCAGCCCGGCTTGGGAAGGCGATAAACCCAAGATGTCCTGCGCGTAAAAGGGCGAGATAATATTGAAGCAAGCGTTCGAGACGAAGACGAGAAATCCGCATGCAATGCTGAGTGAAAATAGCGGATTGAGAAAGAGCGACAGCTGCAGCAGCGGTCCCGGATGTCTTCGTTCATAGCCGATAAAGATGGCGAAGACGAATAGCGATAATACGAGGGAAGTAACGATTAGCGGCTGGACGTAGCCGTATTGCTGGCCCAGTAGCAGTCCTGCGAACAACAATATTATAAATACGGTAAACATCGTGCTTCCCGTCACATCGATACGCACCCTCAGCTTGGTCAGATCCGCCGGCAAGATGCGCCATCCGATCGCCAGCGCTGCCAAACCCACGGGAATGTTAACCCAGAAAATCGATTCCCATCCCAGGCCGGACAACAGAATGCCGCCCAGGCTGGGTCCCGCGATGATGCCGAGCGAGACGAAGGTGCCGGTTAAGCCAAGCGCTTTGCCTCGCTCGCCCGCAGGGAAGATATCCGTAATGATCCCCTGGTTGTTCGCCATCGTCATCGATGCGCCGAGCGCCTGGACGAGACGGGAGAGGATCAGCGCGGGGAGACTGTAGCTGAGTCCGCACAGCAGGGAGCCTAGCGCGAAGATCATCATACCGATGCGAAACACTTTAATCTTGCCGAAAATATCGCCGAGCTTGCCGAACAGCAGGATGGCGGCGCAGATCGTCATGAGATACGCCGTCACGATCCATTCCGATTGCGCGACGGGCAGCCGCAGCTCTCGGGAGATCGAGGGCAGCGCGATGTTGACGATGCTGCCGTCCAGCGTCGCCATGAAAGTGAACAGATTGATGATGACGAGAATGAACCATCGGTGCTTTTGCGTCTTCGGGTCGTCTTGGTATGTCATAAGCGTTTCCCTTTCTTCGGTATGACCTTATCATTTGTTGCATGTGCAACTAAATTACCGTTAGTTTACCGCAGATTAGTTGCGTTCGCAATAGAGTTGCGATACGCTGTTCCATAATACAACGTACTGCGAGCAGGGAGGTCCCGGCATGAAGCCTTACACGGTAGGCAAGCTGCTGTCGTTCATTAACCGCATCGCGCAGCGGGACTTGGCGGAGATGCTGAAGCCTCACGACATCGGAAGCGGGGGCCAGCACAGTTATTTAAGGGCGATCCTCACGAATCCCGGGATGAATCAGGATCAGCTGACGAACGAGGTCAAGTTCGACAAAGCGACGACGACGCGCTGTATCAGGCAGCTTGAAGAATCAGGCTACGTGAAGCGGACGGTCGACCCGGAAGACCGTCGCTCTTATCTATTGTATCCGACAGAGCGGGCGATTGCGTTCGAGCCGACGCTCCAATCCATTTTGGACGCCTACAACCGTAAGCTTACTGCGTGCCTGTCGGCTTCGGAGATCGAGACGCTGCATGAGATTCTGCAAAAAATGTATGACGGACAGAATAACCAACGATTGGATTTGTGACCTGTGCCTTTGGCATAATAGGGATAATCTTGCCCCAAGTCGGCGAACACGAAGAGGTGCGTTTCATGAAGCTCCTATTTTTAGGCACGAGCGCAGGACGGCCGACATTGGCGCGCAACGTCACATCGATCGCCCTCGTCTTTACGGAAGACCAGAACCGCTTTTGGCTTTTTGACGCCGGAGAAGGCACGCAGCATCAGCTGCTTCGGTCGAAACTCAAGCTCGGCAAGCTGAACCGGATCTTTTTTACTCACATGCACGGGGACCATCTGTACGGACTGCCGGGCATATTGAGCAGCCGGACGTATTACGAAGGCGCCGGCAAGCTGGAGCTGTACGGTCCGCCCGGGCTGCGCGCTTATGTAGAAGGCGCGCTGCTGTACAGCGGCGCCCATCTCAATTACGAGCTTGAGATCAATGAGATCGAAGCGGACGGCACGGTGCTGGAAGACAGCCGGTTCAAGATCGTCGCAGCAGAATTAAAGCATCGCATTCAAAGCTTTGGCTATCGTATTGAGGAGCAGCCCAGGCCTGGTCCGCTTAATCTGGCTTATCTTGCGCAGATGGGCTTGCCGCCCGGTCCGATGTACGGCAAGCTGAAGCGCGGGGAAGATATCGCACTCGCCGACGGCACCGTCATCCGGGCGAAAGATGCGGTCGGCCCTCGTGGGATCGGCCGCATCGTTACGATTCTGGGCGACACGATCCAATGCGACACGGCCGTCCGGCTGGGCGAACAAGCGGACGTGCTCGTCCATGAGGCGACCTTCGGCACCGGCATGGAGGAGAAGGCCGCGGCGTACGGCCACTCAACGTTCCGGCAGGCAGCCGAGACCGCCGCCGCTGCGCAAGCGAAGCGCCTCGTCGTCAGCCATATCAGTGCCCGTTACGGCGACGAGGACGTTCAAGCGCTGATCGATGAGATTAAGGGCGTATTCCCGAACGCCGAAGCCGCATTCGACTTTTTGGAAGTAAGCATTTAAGCAAACGCGTCCGGCCATGGATCTAAGCATGATCCATCGTCGGGGGCGTTTTTACGTCGTTTTTGCGAATGCAAAAGAGGCGTGTTTTTTACAACAAATCGGAGATTTGTTTAATGAACCGCAAAATGTAAGCGTTTAATATATGAAATAGAAACCGGTTACATGATAGCGATTACAGCAACCGAAGGAGGCTATGATGACGGCTTATCGCCTACGCCGGAACGAATCGGAAACCAAGGAGTGGATACAATGAACGGACCTTCCGCCGCGGCCGCGCCGAGCGATGCCGGACCGGCTGCCCAAGCGATCGCGCCCAAGTCCAAGCGCAGAACGGCCTGGCGGACGCTGCTAGGCAATCGGACGCTTCTGCTGATGTGTCTGCCCGCCATTGCGTTTTTTCTCGTCTTTTCTTATTTGCCGATGCCCGGCCTGTATCTCGCATTCGTTCAGTACAACTACACGGACGGTATCTTCAAGAGTCCGTTCGTCGGATGGGACAACTTCCGCTTCCTCGTCATAACGGGGGATCTGTGGCGCCTTACATTCAACACGATCGCTTACAACGTCATGTTCATCCTGCTCGGCAACGCGCTGCAGATCGCCGTCGCGATCCTGCTGAACGAGCTGCGCAGCAAGTGGTTTAAAAAGGTTTCGCAGTCGCTCATGTTCCTTCCTTACTTTATTTCCTTCGTACTGATCGGTCTGATCGCCTACAACATCTTGAGCTATGACTACGGTCTGCTCAACGGCTTCCTGAAGATGATCGGCGCCGATCCCGTCAAGACGTATTCCAATCCGCATCTGTGGCCGTTCATTATCGTCGTCACGTATTTGTGGCAGTCGACCGGCTATGGCTCGATCGTCTACTTCGCGGCCGTCATGGGCCTGGATTCGGAGATCGTCGAAGCGGCGGAGATCGACGGCGCCAACGCGCTTCAACGGATTAGCTACATCGTCCTGCCCTGGCTCAAGCCGACCTTCATCATTCTGCTGCTGTTCTCCCTCGGCGGCGTGCTGCGCGGCAACTTCGGACTGTTCTACAACCTGGTCGGCGCCAACAACTCGGCCCTTTACGCAACCACGGACATTATCGAGACCTACGTCTTCCGCTCGCTGATGACGAACTTCAACTTCTCGATGGGCAGCGCAGTAAGCCTGTACCAGTCGGTATTCGGATTTTGCGTCGTGCTGTTCGCGAACTGGCTCGTCAAACGGATGTCCCCGGACAATTCCCTCTTCTAGACTGAGAAAGGAGTGATGCGCCATGTCGGCACCGCGAACGGCCATCCGGGTTGACGGGGCGACCTTGCTCGTCCGCACGATCGGCTACGGATTCATCGGGGCATTCGCGCTCGTCTGTTTGTTGCCTTTCCTGCTCGTCGTAGGCACATCGTTCACGAGCGAGAGCTCGATCGCCAGGCACGGCTTCAATCTGTGGCCCCGCGTCTTCAGCACATTCGCCTACAAGATCGTATTCGAAAATCCGGACCTTATCATCGGCTCCTACTGGGTCACGATCGGCATTACGGTCGTCGGCACGGCCATCGGATTGTTTATCGTCGCCATGACCGGCTACGCCCTGCAGCGTCCGGACTTCCATTATCGCAACCAAATCTCGTTCTTCATCTACTTCACAACGCTGTTTACCGGCGGCCTTGTCCCTTATTTTCTGCTCATCAATCAGTATCTGGCGCTCAAGGACAACTACTTGGCCGTTCTGCTGCCGGGACTGTTGTCGCCATTTCTGATCATTATGATGAAAAGCTTCGTCCGCTCCATACCGCACGCAATCACCGAGTCGGCGAAAATCGACGGGGCGGGGGACTTTACCATCTTCCTGCGCCTTATCCTGCCAATGACGACGCCGGCGCTGGCGACGATCGGTCTGTTCATCGCCATCGGCTACTGGAACGAGTGGTACAATGCGATGCTGTTCCTGTCGCCGGATATGAAGTACCGCACGCTGCAGCTGTTCTTGTACGGCGTCGTGACGAGCGCGGACTTCGTCAAAAATTCGGCTGCCGCCTCCAACGTGGATCTGCGCGATCTGCCGCTTGAATCGATGAAGATGGCGACTGCAGTCGTCGCTACCGGACCCGTGATCCTGCTGTACCCGTTCGTGCAGCGCTTCTTCATCAAAGGCATCACGGTAGGCGCGGTTAAAGGCTAAGACGATGTGCCGGGATGCGGCGATGAGCCGCGTTCTTCACATAACCAAGCGAAATATGAAGACGAAGGGGAGGCTATCATCATGAACAAAGTTAAAAAGCTCAGCGCAATCGTCCCAGTGCTGACGCTCGCCGCGGGACTTGCGGCATGCAGCGGAGGAAACGGCAAGGAAGCAAGCCCAAGCGCCGGCGAAAAAAGCGCGGAAGCAACAAAGGCTTCTGCTTCTGCATCCGCCTCGTCATCGCAAGCCGCAGGCGCCGCGGACACGTCCAAGTTCGTCAAGATCAGCTACGTCATTCTGGGCGATAAACCGAAGAACGGCCAGTTCGACGCGGCGCTGGCCGAGATCAACAAGATTATGAAGCAGAAGATCAACGCGGAGCTGGAGTGGAAGTGGGTCGAGTGGGCCGACTGGCAAACGAAATACAATCTGCTGCTGGCCTCGGGTGACCCCGTCGACCTGATCACGATCGGCACGGACTGGCTCGATACATGGGGCAACGCGCAGCGAGGCGCCTTCATGAACATCGACGACCTGCTGCCCAAATATGCGCCGGTCACCTGGTCGTCGATCCCGCAGGAGGACTGGGCGGAGAGCAAGTACAAGGGCAAGATCGTGCTCATTCCGGAAAACGCCTATACGCAGTGGGTCAACCACGGCTTCTTCTATCGCGGCGACTGGGCGAAGGAGGCGGGCATCACCGAGCCGGTGAAGGACTGGGACGGCATCGAGCAATACTTGCAATATATCAAGGACAATAAAAAGAACGTCATCCCGTGGGATGCGACGGCTGCGGTCAGCACGTTCGGCGGCTGGGTCAACTCGTACACGAAGGAGCTCGAGCTGCCGATCTCGACCGGCTGGCTGCCGGTATTCACGACGAAAAGCGTCGACGATCCGTACACGGTCGTCAGTCCGATCTTCGACGAGGACACGATGCTGAATTACGCGACGAAGATGAAGTCGTGGGCGGACAAAGGCTTCTGGCGCGAGGACGTGCTGAACTATAAGGGTGATACGCGTACGCTGCTCAAGGGCGGAATGACCGGGCTCGACCAGCACCATACGCAGACGTTCGGCACGCTCCGCGTCGACATGGACCGCGAGCAGCCCGGCTCCGAGCTGCAGATGTATCCGTTCGCGCGGACGAACGGCAACCTGCTCGAGCTGTCGATCACGCACGGCGGCACTTCGGTCGGCGCGCACAGCAAAAATCCGGAGCGCGCGCTCATGGCTTACGACCTGATCCGCAACGACGAGCAGATCTACCGCCTGCTCAACTACGGCATCGAAGGCATCCAATACGAGATCAAAGACGGCAAGCGCGTACTGCCAGCTGGGTACGATCCGAAGAAAAACGAGTTCTACTCGGACTTCTGGGGCGGGCGCAACGACAAGCTCGAGATCCCGAGCAGCACGGTATGGGATCAATTGCCGACGACGCTGTACGCCGAGTACGACAAGATCAAGCATCCTTATCCTTACGGCCAGTTCGTCTTCGACAAGACGCCGGTCGACGCCGAGCTGACGGCGATCTCGCAGGTGACGGGCGAAATGGGACCGTCCATCGCGTTCGGCAAAGCCGGCGATCCGGCGAAGGCGGTGGAAGCGTTCAAGACGAAGCTCAAGGCGGCCGGCTACGACAAGGTCAAGGCCGAGCTCCAGAAGCAGCTGGATGCCTATAAACAGCAAATGCAAGGCTGATGCGCGATAGCCGCCGGAAAGTGCCGCTTGATTTTCCAGGCGGCATTTTCCGCATTGGGCGTATTTGAAGCCGGTCGGCTGTGCTATACTGGGCGCAACTGCTGCGAGGGGAGGCCTGCATACAAGATGAAAACCAAAACCTGGCTCGCCGCGACAGGCCTGCTGCTGACGACCGGCGCGTTCGCCTGGGCGATCGCCGGCTACATCGCCCGAACAGAACCGCATGCCGCACCGGGCCCCGCGGAGCCGACCGTCAAGCTGACGTGGTACCACCATTTTCGCGAAGAAGGTGCGCGGAGGTGGCTCGAGATCGGCACGCGCAATTATATGGAAGCGCATCCAAACGTGACGATCGAAGTGATCTCCGAAGACGGGAACACCTATGCCAATACGCTTCATAATCTGGCGGCCGTCGAGCGCATGCCGGACATCTATATGACGGACAACATTCAAATGCTTCAGGAATTCATCGACGCCGGCTATGCGATGGACATGACGGAGAGTCCGGCGCTCGGCGGCATCTCGCCGAAGCTGCTGGGCGGCGTGGAGGACAAGGACGGCAAGGCGTGGGCCGTGCCTTTTGATCGCAACGGCGTCGGCGTATTCTACAACCGCGGCGCGTTCGCCAAGGCGGGCATCCGCGAAATTCCGCGGACATGGGATGCGTTTCTCGCGGCTTGCCGCAAGCTCGAATCGGCCGGCATCCAGCCGATCGCGGCCGGCTATCAGGATATGTGGACGCTTAATCTGGACATCCAGCCCGACATGGTCGCGACCGGCATCGGCGAGCCGTCCTGGCTTGAGGACGTCGAGGCCGGGCGAGCGACGTTCGCCGAGGACAAAGGGAACTTCAAAAGTGTCCTGCGGCGGCTGGCGGAGCGATTCCCCTATGCGGGGGACAATCCGTTCGGCACGAGCTGGAACGAAGCGCTCGAGCTGCTGGCCCGCGGTGACGCGGCCATGATTGTGAACGGCAGCTGGACGGTGGACGGCGTCCGGTCGTTCAAGCCCGACGCGGATATCGGCATGTTCGCGTTCCCGTCGTCGAACGATGCGTCCGCGACGAAGTTCGCCTTAAAAACGACGGGAGGATTCGTCGTCAATCCGAAGTCGCGGCATGCGGACGAAGTGATCTCGCTCATCCGCTACTTCACCTCGGCCGAGATGGCGTCGGTCATGCAGGACAACAAAAAAGGCATCTCGATCTCGCCGGACGCGAAGCCCGACTTCGATCCCGCATACGAGGAGCTCGACCGCGAATACATCCGCACGGGACGGGTGCTGGATTATTCGGCTTTCTACCCCGAATTCGTGAACGTGGAGCTCGTCGCTGCGTTCCGCAACGAATTGATCGCGCTGCTCGGCGATCCGAAGCACGATGTCGACCGAACCATCGCCCAGCTTGACGCGGCGTTCGACCGGATCCGTCCGCGCGTGCCTGCGCCCGGAGGTGAGACGGGATGATGCGGCTCCGGGGACGGCTTAGCCCGATGAGGCGGCTGCGCGACATGCGCATCCGCAGGAAGATCCTGCTTTCCAACATGGTCGTCATCCTGATGCTGGCGCTCTCGATCGGTACGGCGGCCGCGCTGGCTTCGCGTCATTACATCGAAGCGAATACGCGCGAACTGTCGCGGCACGTGCTCGACCAATATTCCAAAAACGTGGACAATCACGTCAAAGACTTCGTCTCGTCGACCCTGTTCCTCCTGAACGACAAGCTGCTCACGCATATCGTAGCGGACCGGGAGGCGACGGCGGGAGAGGACACTTACGCTTTGGATTTTAACCGGGTCTCCGGTCTGCTCTATCAATATGGCAACAACAATCCGTACATTAATTCCATCACGATTATGAAAGAGCGCGGACGACTCTATTGGTGGCAGCGTCAATCGGCGGCGAAGTCCGACCTGAACGCGCAGAGCGCGAGAGAGATCGCCGAATCCGCCCGTTCGAAACTGGAGGCGTCCGGGCGCGGCATCTACTGGTCCGCATCGCTGCACGGCACGGACGAGGTCGCCGTATCCCGCTATTATATCGATATTAATCAGATTAACCGGAACTTCGGCGTCATCGTGTTCCACCTGGACAAAGCTTACTTCAGAAGCCTGCTCTCGGACGGCTCGATCATTCAGGCGAACAATTTATTCATCGTAAACGAGAGCGGGGAGCCTCTCTACGCAGGCAGACCAGACGTTGAAAAGGAGACGTTGGCGCAGCCTGGCGGCGGGGCTCTGCTCGGGTCGGAGGACGGACAGACCGCGAGAATCGGCGGCCAACAGTCTCTCCTCATGCGGTTCCGGTCGGCCGAGACCGGCTGGAGCGTCGTCTGCTTCATCCCGCTGTCCCGCCTGATGGAGGGCACGCGCATTCTGGAGACGATCATCGCGTTCATCTGCGTATTGTTCATTTTTATCGCGATGGCGGTCGCCTTTTGGTTCTCCGCGGGAACGACGCGGGACATCAAGCTGCTGGAGCGGACGATGCGGCGGGTCGAGGACGGCGACCTGAGCGTCAAGGCGATTCCCGCTGGCCGCGACGAGATCGGCATGCTCGCCGTGCGCTTCAATATGATGGTCTCGCGGATCAACGAGCTGGTCGTGCGTGTGTCCGAGGAGCGGCTCGCCAAGCAGCGGGCGGAATACACGACGCTGCTGGCCCGGATCAATCCTCATTTTCTGTACAACACCCTCGGTACGATCCGCTGGTTCGCCCGCAGCCGCGGCCAGGAGGAGATCGAGTCGATGGTTAATGCATTGACAGGACTGCTCAAGTCGTCGATTCGGCATTCCGGCGGCCTCGAGCGGCTCGAGAATGAACTGGACAACGTACGGGATTACGTCGATCTGCAGAAGATCGGGCTCGGCGACGCGTTCGAGGTTCGCTATGAAGCGGATCGCGCGCTGATGGACGCGCTCGTCCCCGGATTCATCCTGCAGCCGCTCGTCGAGAATGCGATCATGCACGGTCTCGAGATCTCAAAGGGTGCCGGCCGGATCCACATCGGGGCAGAGCGAGCCGGATCCGATCTGCGGATCGCCGTCTCCGACAACGGCATCGGCATGGAGCCGGATTATGCGACGGCCTTGCTGTCCGAGGACAGAGAACGCCGGTATCCGGGTCTAAACGGAATCGGCGTGAAGCACGTGCACGAGCGCATTCGCACGCTGTGCGGCGAGCGATACGGGCTGTCCTTCGATACGGCGCCCGGGCGCGGCACGACGATCTACCTGACATTGCCCTACCGGCGGGAGGAGGAAGCATCGTGAGTCATTACCAAGCTTTGCTCGTCGAAGACAACGCCGTCTACCGTCAAGCGATCCGGACGCTGATCGACTGGGAGCGGAGCGGCTTCTGCATCGGGGCTGAAGCCGTGAACGGGAAGCAGGCGCTGGAGAAGATCGCGGTACAACGGTTCGACCTCATTCTGACCGATGTCAGCATGCCGGAGATGAACGGAGTCGATCTGGTGAAGGCCGTCAAAGAACGCGGCGAGGACGCCGTGATCGTCATGCTCAGCGCCTACGACGATTTTCAATTCGTCAAGGATTCGCTGAAGCTTGGAGCCGAGGATTATCTGCTCAAGCAGGAGCTGGCGCCCGAATCGCTGACGGCCATGCTGGCACAGGTCGCCGACAAGCTGAACCGCCTGCAGGTGCAAAAGAGCAAGGAGCTGGAAGATCGAACGGAGATGCGCGCCGCGCGGTTGAAGCAGCTGCTCAGCGGGGAAGCGCCTGCGGATGCCGGGGCAGACGCGGATCTGGCGACAATGCTTCCGCCGGGCGAATACCGGCTGGTTCTGCTGGCTGCCCGCCACGGCGAGACGGTCTGCCGGGAGGATTGGCGCTTAGACGCGCCGAATGAGGGCGGCGCGCGCGTAGATGGGGATGTGGCGCTTGCGATCCCCATCCGGACGGACCGGCTTGCGGTAGTCATCGCCGTCCCGGAAGGCGCTGCCGGCCGCAGCGGCAGCGACCGGGCGATCGGCGAAGCCGCCGTGCGCTGGCTCGGTCGAGGCGATACCCGCGGCAGAAGGGCGGCGGCGATCGCCGCGGGCAGGGGGAGCGGCGGGCTCATCAGCCTGCGCGATGCCTATAAAGAGGCCGAGCGGGCGTTGTTCCAGGCCGTGTACGACGGCTGGGGCAGGCTGTACGAGGCGGCGGATACGCGCACGCCGCCGCCGGTCGATCCCGCGTGCGAAGCGGAGGCGATGCAGCGTTGGCAAGCCGCGCTGCGCTCGGCTTCCGGGGATGAGCTGGCGGCTGCCGCGGCCAGCCATTTCAAGCTTTTCGCCCGACAGAAACCCGCGAAGCCGATTCTCCAGCGGCATCTGGTCGAGCTTTACGCGTCGCTCTATCATCATTCGGAGCCGGCTATGGGGGAGCCCCGGGATTGGTGGACCGCGCTGACGGAGAGCCTCGAACGCCTGGATCCGCTCGATCGCATGGAGGAGGCGCTGGCCGCCGCGTGCCGCGAACGGTTCCCGGGCTCGGAAGCGGTGCCCGCGAACCGCAAAGAGATCCGCCAGGCGATCGCCTATATTCGCGCTCACTACGCGGAGGAGATCTCGGTGGCCGACTTGTCCGCGCATCTGGGCTTCAGCGCGAATTATTTATCCAACCTATTCCGCAGCGAGACAGGGCTCCGGGTGACCGAATTCGTCAATCGGGTCCGCATGGAGGTCGCCAAGCGTTTGCTGCGAGATTCGCAGCTTAAAGTATACGAGGTGGCTGGCAAGGTCGGCTATCATGACGCTTCTTATTTTTGCAAAGTGTTCAAGGAGATCACGGGCGAGACGGTGACCGCCTTCCGGCAGAAAGATTGAGCCTGGAGGGCCGCTGACCCGGCAATCCGTGACAAAGCGGCGAAGGGAAGGAACGGACGTATGAAGCAGCAAGTGACGGTCTACGATATCGCCGAAGAAGCGCAGGTGTCGGTTGCCACCGTGTCGCGCGTGCTGAACGGATCGGCGCCGGTCAGCCGGTCGACGCGCGCGAAGATCGAGGCAATCATGCGCAAGCATCATTACCAGCCCAATGCGGTGGCGCGCAGCCTGACGAAGAAGGAGACGGGCATTATCGGCGTTCTGCTGCCCGACATCACGAATCCGTTTTTCCCCGAGGTGTTTTCGGGCATCGAGCAGGAAGGGCTCGCTTCGGGCCATACCTTTTTTCTGTGCAATACGCTCGGCGATTACGGCAGGGAATCGCATTTTCTCAGGCTGATGCGAGAAAAGCAAGTGGACGGCATCCTGTTCATGGGCGGCCGCGTCAATCTCAAAGCCTGCGATCCCGCTCTCGCCGGCGAGCTGGCCGAGCTTGCCCGCCGAATTCCGCTCGTGCTGGTGAACGGCGACGTCAAGGACGCCGGCCTGACGCGCGTCGCGACGAACGAGGCCGCGGGCACGACGCTGGCCGTCCGTCATCTCATCGGTCTCGGCCATACGCGCATCGGCTTCCTAGGCGGCGCGCCCCATATGTCGACGACGGCGGTCAAGCTTCGTTCCTTCCGCAGGGCATTGAAGGAAGCCGGCATCGCCGTCCGCGCGAGCTGGCTCATCTCGGGCGGCTTCTCCGCCGACGCCGGCCGCGAGCAGATGGAGCGGCTGCTCGAACAGAAGGAGCTGCCGACCGCCGTCTGCTGCGTGAACGACTTCACCGCGATCGGCGCGATCAAGGCCGCGGCCGAGCGGGGGCTTCGCGTGCCGGACGATATCTCCGTCGTCGGCTTCGACGACATTTTGCTCGCGCGTCATGTGATGCCCGAGCTCACGACGGTGTCGCAGCGGGCGGGAGAGCTGGGCCGAACCGCCGTCCGGGTGCTCCGCGAGCTAATGGCCGGGGTCGAGGGCGTCAAGCGGACGACGATGCTCGAGCCGAGGCTGATGCTCAGGCAGAGCACGGCGACGTCAGAAAATCAACATTTATCCGTTGCACCCGGTTCGCTAAATCAGTTATAGTAGACGACTGGCAGCTATGGAACAAATCACCTCGTAGATTGTCTAATTCTATAGAGGTGATTGCGTGGAGTATTTGAAAAGTCTTCGAATCACAGAAGCCGACGCGCATGCCATTGTTCGCGAACTCATTGACGCGTACGGAGACGATGTATGGAACTATATTTTTCTCATGGTCAAAAATAAAGAAGCGGCAGACGACCTCTCGCAGGAAGTGTTCCTCGCCGTCTTTCAGAGCCTGCATCGTTTTGAAGGAAGAAGCTCGCCCAAGACTTGGATTCTCGCGATCGCCCGCAATGCCTCGGTCAATTGGCTGAAGTCCGCCTTTGTCAAGCGCGTCGTGCTCGGAGGCATCGTTCGCACCGGCGGCAGCCATCGCTCCGCGGAGCAGGAAGCCTTGTCGCGGATGGGCATCCGCGCAATCTGGCGGTCTGTGATGAAGCTGCCCGTCAAGCTAAGGGAAGTGCTCGTCTTGGATGCGCACCACCAATTGACGTATGCGGAGATCGCGGAGACGTTAGGCGTGTCCGAGGGGACCGTCAAGTCTCGCTTGCACCGCGCGCGCTCGAAGATGGATGCGATGCTTCAGGAGGAGGGCGAACGCGAATGAATGCGCATAAGAATGATGCTCCGGCGTGGTACGACGAGCTTGTGGCGCCACCCTTCGAAAATGAGTCATGGAGCCGCCGGGATCGAGAAGCCTTCTTAAATCGTATCGGCAGTCCTAATAAAGTACGGTGCCGAAGGCCTATCGGGAAAACGTTCCCGCTATCGATCGTTTTTCTCGCCATCATGTTGGTCTCTGTGACATGGCTGATCGAACGCTCCGGGACGTCCGTTCTTGAGGGGAGCCGCTCTGCCTGGCAAGTACATCGAGAGTATCGAATGGGCGGCGAGCTGCAATGGGAGGTTTTCCCTGGCGGAGAATTGACGGCAGGTAAGCCTGCGGGCGCCGGTTGGATATTCAACAGGCCGATCGATCGGATGCTGGGCCATTCCATTCGGATCGAAGCGAACCATGAAGCCACGGGCATGACGCTGGTCGAGCTGCCGGAGACGAAAATCGACCGTTCGAACGCGCAAGCCGTGTCGTATACTGGGATTAAAGAGAAACGCACGCGTATCGTAACGGACATGGCGATTCCGCTGGGCGGCAAATGGCGATTCAGCCTGTTTTTGGACGGCCAACCGTACGGAGATGCCGTTATTGAAGTCCAAGACGGAGGCTGGGCGATCAGTTCGACTTTCCGCTCCGATAGAAGCGAACTGACCGGTACTGAAGGTAAGATCGGATTTATCGGCGGCGATTTCATAGCCGGTCAAGGCAACAAGTATCTGTGGCATTTTTGGGGCTCCGACGAAGAGCTTACAGGCAATCTTCAGATCTATGGCGTTCAGCAACAAAGCTTACAAATGATCCCCTTATTTACGGTCGTTCTCCAGCCGTCTCCGCTGAACGGCGCGGACGCGTCACTGCCAAGCGGATTTGCATTGCCGTCGCCGGGGATATGGAAGCTCGTCGCCGTCATTGACGGCAAATGGTTCGGCAATGTCGTCGTCGATGTTCAAAAACGCGCGGGCGGATCATTTTGATTTTTAACAGCCGACTATCTTTTCGTTGAGGAAATTGGAGGGCTTATGAGCAGCGGCATCACCTTTTTGCGAGACCCGGCGCTTGCGTTTTTCGAAGCCAAAACATGCGATACTGCACAGCAGCCGGTTTGCTATCGGAAACACTTTCACGAAGAATGGTCCATCGGCGTGATCGACGCCGGAGAGACCCGCATGTGGTGCGACGGTCAGAATCTGCTCGCTCGAAGGGGCAACCTGGTCGTCATCCCGCCGTTCGTACCCCATGCGTGCAGTCCCGCGGAAGATCGCGGTTGGCGATATAAAATGCTTTTCGTTCGCTCGGATTGGATGAAGGATGCGATAGGCGCAGCTGAAACGGTGAGGCCTCCGTTCATTCAGGAAAATGCGCGCGCGGCGCTGCTGCTCAGCCGAATCTGCGAAGGCTTGGCGAGCGGCAGCGGTTCGCTGGAGTCCGAGTCGCTCGCCATCCGCCTCGCGAGCGCCGCGCTGCAAACGAATCGCGCGGATTCGGAGAGACCCGATAATCGTCATTTATCGGCGCCAGCAATAGCCAATCTGCGGCGTGCCCGCGATTACATCCACGATCATTATGCGGCCAACTTCACGCTCGCGGATCTGGAGCGCATATCGGGCATCGGCAAGTTCGCCTTGATTCGCAGCTTTAATAAAGAATTCAAGCTGCCTCCCCATGCCTATCAGAATATGCTGCGCATCAACTTTGCGAAAATGGAATTAAACAGGCGCAGGCCGATCGCCGAGATCGCGCAGGAGGCGGGCTTCTACGATCAAAGTCACTTTACGAAGCTGTTCAAGCAATGCGTCGGCGTCACGCCTCAGCGGTATAGCGCCCAGCGCGCTTAGCGCAATTTCGTACAATCCATCCCGGCGTTCCTTCGTTATGCTGGATAACGAAGCGAAGGGGGAGATTGAATATGCATCAGAAAGTGTCGTCGGAGGCGGCTTTTACCCGGGCGTTGAAGTCGACTGCGCGCAGCCAGGAGATCAAAGCAAAAATCCAACAGTCGCCGGAGCTGTACGGATGGCTGCTGAGAGCGGCGAAACGGTACGTGACGGGAGAAAGCCGGTTCGATGGCCTGGAAGCGGGCGGCCGGCTTCTTCGCAAGGGATACCGCATATCGCTCGAATACATCGGAGAAAACACGTCGAGCGAAATCGAAAGCAGGGAGGCGGCGGAAGAGTTCGCCAATCTGATTCGAGATGGCGCGCAAGCCGGCCTGAACGCCCGCATCTCGCTCGATCTGTCGCATATCGGGTTGTCCGTCGCGCCCGAGCTTGCCCGCGAGCATATGCTGCATCTTGCGCGCGAAGCCCGCACGGCGGGGCAGGAGATCGTGATCAGCATGGAGGAGTCGGAAAAGACCGATGCCATCCTCGCTGTGTATAAGCAGATTGCGGCCGAATCTCCGAATGTCGGGATCACGCTTCAGGCGCAGCTTCACCGTTCGGCCGCAGACCTGACGGAGCTGCTTGAATATCCCGGCCTGATCCGTATCGTCAAGGGCGCATACGAGGAGCCTTCCGGCCTCTATCTCCCGCGATCGGAAGCACTCAATGACCGCTATATCGCTATGGTAGACGCCTGCATAACGGCGGGCCATGCCGTCTCCATCGCGAGTCATGACGATGCGATCGTCAATCGCATCCTTGAAAAAGGGTACTTGCAGAGCGGCGGAGCCGAGCTCGAAATGCTGTACGGCATACGCCCCGAGTTGGCCAGCCGCCTTCGTTCGGAAGGCTTTAACGTCCGGCTGTACTTGACCTACGGAACCGATTGGTACCTGTACCTGTGCCATCGGATCGCCGAGCATCCGCCGAATCTGTACGATGCCGTCGTCGACCTGCTCGGCGGCTCGGAGGAAGGGACGGATCGTTATTGATAACAACGAAAAGCAGAGGGCCGATGCCCAATGTCATTAAGTTAAGCTCAACGAAATGACCAGGAATACAAATGGATTCTGAAACGGCATGGGGAAACCTCCCTGTGCCGTTGTTTTCGTGGATGTAAATGAAAAAGCGTACAGCAAACAAAGCG
>Ga0209566_100189_pt1 | contig 64931 bp, 50 predicted proteins | sample Araplavi_mTSA_r2_2_FD_184287 | JGI IMG/M metagenome (GOLD analysis project Ga0209566, IMG submission 184287) | Arabidopsis root microbial communities from North Carolina, USA - plate scrape CL_Cvi_mTSA_r2 (SPAdes) (version 2) | ecosystem: Host-associated > Plants > Roots > Endosphere | place... | reverse complement strand
TATAAAAGGCATTTCGCTGAATGCAGCCCTCCCAGTTTTCTTTTCACCTCTTCATTTATTATCCGATAATATTCAACTGAAGATTCCCAACTCATTCCGCCAAGCAAACCAATTACTTTCATGTTGCGCCTCCATTCAACCTTTTGCTCGATTATTCTAACTCGTTCATAACCGCATTTACCACGCAGCGTGTAATGTCTAAGCTATTTCTCCTATTTATTCTCTTATTGCTGCTTGCTGCTCCTTTTTAAATGGTTTAATTATACAAACATTTAGAGAAAATCACAAAGAAGATGTATACATTTACCATGAATAGATATATTGTTGGGATTGGAATTAACCTCCATACCAGTCCGGAAAAGTAGAGTAGTAGAAAAGATAAATCGTTTTATTTTGTTTTCTGGATCAACTGGAGAGTAATAAGGTCATGCTTCATACGATTAAGCGAGGTGTATACCAAATGAAAAAAATGTTGATAGTTTTTGTTTTGCTGACAATCATACTATCTGGATGCTTTAGTAATACTCGTACAGAGCCCGTAACTTTGAAGGTTGTATATGATAGCCAGGAAGAGTTTATGAATAAGTATGGAGACATGTATCGTGTTAAGCATCCGAATATTGAATTTGAAGTAATCCCTTTAAGCCAATATTACAAAGAGGGGCTTTCTGGGGAAATTTATAATACGATTGTTGAAACACAGAAGCCGGACTTGTTGTATGGATTTGATCTCGAAAGTTATAGTACGGAAGGGAAGCTGATTGATCTAGAACCTTTTGTGACTAAAGAATTTTCGAAATCCATTAATCAATATATTCTAGAATACCTGCGTGTTAAAGGATCTGGACGTCTATATGCTCTGTCTCCTACATTTGCAGGAAAAGCACTCTTTTTTAATAAGACAATATTCGATCAATACGCTATCCCTTACCCTACGGATAAGATGAGCTGGAGTGAACTATTTGCATTAGCTAAAAGGCTGCGTGCAGCAGAAGATATACAACAACATACAACAAAGAGTTTCAGTTTTTATTATGCAGGAACTGATTTATTTAGTTTAGCTATGGAAATAGCATCTTCCCAAAATGTAAGGTATCTGAATTCTGATGGCACGAAGATAACGATTAACACGGATAATTGGAAAGATATTTTTGATCCCCTAATTAACGGTTCTCGCAAAGGTTATATAAGTACACAAGATGATATTTCTGATTTAGAAAATCCATACGACGGCGGTGGTCCGTTTGCAAAAGGTCATGCAGCTATGACTGTTGATTATTCGTACTTACTCAATGATCTTAGACATGTTAATTTTAAGTGGGATATCGTAACAATACCGGTAGATCCCGTACAACAAGGCAGTGTCTCAGCGATTCAACCAAATACAGTATTCGCTATCAGCGCTAATTCTAATAAAGTAGAAGAAAGTTGGAAGTTTATTGAATTTATACATAGTGAACAATATGCAAGAACCCTGCAGAAGAGTGGGAGTTATTTTGTATTGCCGGCAAGAGAAGGATTGACAACCAAATTTAACGATATCAATTTGAAAGCATTTTATAGTGTTCCACCGATGGATGAGCCTAGGTTCAGACTAAGTTTTAAGAAATCAAATGCGCTTTATTCCTTAGCAAATGATGAACTGAAGGGAGCGATTACAAACGCCGATCTAGATACTAAAATCTTACTGACTGAATTAGAAACCAAAATGCAATTGATACTAAAACAGAAATAGTGGTGTACACTTTGGACAATTTCTTATTGATGAATATAACACATTATGGGATAAATCGTTGATATTAAAAGGAATCAACAAGAGTTTTGTATGTTTAGAGTTAGGAAAAAAATATGGATTATTTGTAAAAGTGTCTGTTTGGTAGAATGGGTGAAGCGGTGGCATTTTTTAGGGTTTTAGACGTACCTATGAGGAAATGAAACGGAGAAGTTCCTGGGAGATGTTGAACCGCTTTATTTAGTGTTGAACGTATCTATAAGGTATGGAAAGCAGAATATGTAACTTCCTCTAAGTATCCCAAATTGCTCATTCATCTAATAGAGCAGCACAGACGGAATGCAAGGAAGAGTTATGATTAGGGGTATTCAGGGCTGTGTGCAACCCTTTCTGCAGAATTTAATAGAAATGTACTAGAACTTGTCCGACTCTTTGAACATAGGATGTACTAGCTCTTGTGAAAGGAGATGCATTTGAATGGATAACGTAACAGCGAATAGTCTCTCTGCGTTTAGTAGTGCAAGTCAACTTTTAAAAGCGGGTGTGCCTATAGCATTCCATGAGATAACAGCCAAGAATGGAAAGGGAATTACTCTCATAGAGGGGACGGGAGATATTCATCTTTCGCCTAATGCTGTTTATTTTGTGAGTTATTCGATTGGCGTGACTATTCCTAAGGATTACAATGAGGCGACAACTATACTCAGCTTGAATAACGAGGTGTTAAACTCTTCTCTTTCATCTAATTCGAATTTCCCTCCTGGAGTAAGTGGAAATTTATCAGGATCAGCAATTGTAAATACAAAAACAGGGCCAAATATCTTAACTCTAGTAGGTGAATTTGGTGAAACAGTGTATGACAATGCATGCATAAATATAGTTAGAATAGCCTGATTTGTTAAACAGCAGCAGGGATTGCAAACCACTTAAAGTGACTATTCAGAAGTCATTAATTGTTATATAATGACAATGAGCCGTTGAGGAGGAAGAATCCCACGGCTCTTTTTTATGTACTTATTCCGGATCAATTAAGAAACAGTTCTCTGTGATGTTTCCTTCGCGTTGGAAACTAATCTGATATTCCTCAACATAGACCTCAATGCACGTATCGAATCCCCCAACTAAACTTACTAAGCTACGGTTGGATTGCGAGAATTACGGATGGTAAATATGAAAGCCAGGAAGAGTTTATGAATAAGTATGGAGACATGTATCGTGTTAAGCATCCGAATATTGAATTTGAAATCATCTCTTTAAGTCAGTATTACAAAGAGGGACTTACTAGAGAAATTTATAATACGATTGTTGAAACACATAAGCCGGACTTGTTGTATGGATTTGATCTCGAAAGTTATAGTACGGAAGGAAAACTAATTGATCTAGAACCCTTTGTGACTAAAGAAATTTCGAAATCCATTAATCAATATATTCTAGAATACCTGCGTGTTAAAGGATCTGGACGTCTATATGCTCTGTCTCCTACATTTGCAGGAAAAGCACTTTTTTATAATAAGTCAATATTCGATCAATATGCTATCTCTTACCACTAAATAGTGGTGTACAATTTGAACTTTTTCTTATTGATGAATATAACATTTTCACTTCAATACGCGATTGTCGATTTTGATTTTTTGTTAAAAATGAGTCAAAACCAAACCGTACTCTGTTCTGAATTCTATTTTGGACGTACCTATGAGGTGTGACACACAACAGGAACCGCACAGGTAAGCTCTATATAGCGGACAAAAGCTTAATTTTTTTGTGTAGGTCATAGCCGAGTCGCACACTAAGCAACATTAATACTATATGGATGTACCTAATCGAAAGGAGGGTGTTTCATATGGGTGAAGTTCTTGGAGGATTCGGATCGTGTGGCTCATGTGGATTCGGGGGGGGGTTCACATCTATTGGTGTAATCTTGGTCTTGTTCATTTTGCTGGTTATCATTTCTCGTGCATTTGTTTTTTAGTATCTAATCGAATACCTTCATAGCCCCCCTTCTTTAACGCTGAGATGATGTTTGATAAATTGGTGTTGAGCCGGTGCACTGTCAAGAAAACAAGAGCCGTTGAGGACATGTGATATGCTCCCCAAAAAGTAGACAGGTGAAATAATAAAACCTTCTGCTTTGAGGGGAGATATCAGAATTCAGAACCAAGCCGCATTATTGGAGTTTTGAACATGCCTATAAGGAATCAAAATAGCAGCGCCGTTGGCATTACGTAAGGGATCAGATCGAAATAATATTGTAGCGTAGAAGGACCTCCAACAAATGTTGAGGTCTTTTTGTATTTCCATATTTTCGTTGACTTCCTTAAAATGGTGTGTTAGTTTATGTTTGAAAATGAGAATCATTATCATTATATATTATATTTACATTATTCATCAAATTGCTGTACCGCGATTTTAAGAGGAGGGGTATTTATGCGTACAACAGAAACAGCGCATACAGTTAACGGCTCGAACGTGATGGGCCACATGCAGAAGACGGATTTGCAGGAGATCAAAGCGTTCATGGAGCGCCATTATAATGAGCAGCTCACGATTGGACAATTGGCGGAAATGGCAAATATCAGCCCCAAATACTTCGTGGATTTATTTAAACGAAAGTTCGGTCAGAGTGCTATGGAATTTGTGACGGATGTGCGCATTATGCATGCGAAGCGCTTGCTGACGGAATCAGACGCAAAGTTGCGAGACATTGCGCAGAAGGTAGGCTACCGAGACGAGTTCTATTTTAGCCGCAAGTTCAAGAAGGAGGTCGGCTTGTCGCCATCCGATTTCGCTAAAGATTCCAAGAGGAGCATCGCCGTATGCTCAGCTTCGACAATAGGCCACTTGCTTGCGCTCCAACTCATCCCGGAGGCAGCGCCTCTCGATCCCAAGTGGTCTCCTTATTATTACAACCTCTACAGCAACAAAATTAAAACGCATCTTCTTTTAACTGATCCTTATCATAAATTCACATTTGAAATTAATCTGGATAAGCTGTGCCGGGCACGTCCAGACGTTATCATTGCCTCAGATCAGCTCCAAATGCGCGAGAGCAGCAAACTGAATGGGATCGCTCCCGTTCACAATGTATCGAGTAAAGCGGGCTGGAGAGAGCAGCTTATGGGAATTGCCCGCTGTTTGAACAAGGAAGAGCTTGCGCAGCAATGGATCGATCATTACGAAAAAAACGCCCAAGCAGGACGCGCACAAGCGGCGCAGCAGCTGGGAGACGATCGCGTCATGGCACTGCGAATCTACCAGACTCAACTATTCGTGTACCAGAATCGAGGTTTGGAGGAAGTGCTGTACGATGACTTGCATCTCAAGACTGCCTGCGAAAGAGGGCTGCATGGCCATTCCCCGATCTCGATGGATGAGCTTCGTGAGCTGAATCCTGAACGGATTTTACTTGCCGTGTGCCCAGAGGCCTCATCCCGCAAATATTGGCTGTCACTGCAGCATTCTCCCGAATGGAGGCAGCTTCAAGCGGTACGAAACGGTCATGTACATCCGATAACTGCAGATCCTTGGTTCGAATATTCAGCTGTTGCGATAGCTCGGATGCTGGATGAGGCCTTGCTGCTCTTTACTGGAAATTGTCCAAATACATTTCAGGATTATGGCTATGGTGAATCCTTCGCAACGTGAGTATACTCAGAGTCGATTGAGAATCGTTATCATTGGAGGAGAGGGAACGTGTTAAATCGACGGAATGCAGGGACAAAAGGTTGGAAATTTAGACTAACAGCACTATTGTGCTGTGTACTTATCGGAAGTTTGCTCGCGGGCTGCGGGGCCAAAAAGGAGGATGGCAATGCTGCGCCCGAATCTCAGAGCCCGAAAGAAGCCACGTCTAATGTGTCAGCCGCTGCCGCGGGAGCGAAGAATGCTGCGGCATCCGAAGAGCGGACGGTAACGGACGAGCTTGGGCATGAGATCAAGCTTCCGGCCACACCGAAGCGCATATTTGCTCCGAATATGGAGGACTCGTTGTTGAAGCTGGGTGTAAAGCCAGTGGCGCAATGGTCGAATGGGAAGAAGGGGCATGAGTACCTGCAGGAAGAAATGAAGGATGTTCCTAAGCTGGACTTGTCAGCAGGGCTTCCTTCGCCGGAGGTGTTAATGTCCTATAACCCGGAATTGATTATCTTGCACACGGAGACATACGCCAAGGACGCAACAATATATGAGAGCTATGCGAAGATCGCGCCGACGTATGTTTTTAAAAATGCGTCTGGCAATATCGAGAAATCGCTCGTCACGATAGGAGACCTGCTCGGTAAGTCCACTGAGGCTGATGCAGCATTACAGGCCTATCGGCAGAAGGTAACGGACGCCAAGGAGAAGCTGAGCAAGGCTGTTGAGAACAAGAAGGTCGCCATTATTCGGTTTGCACCGAGAGGAATTAGTCTGATGGGCGGCAAGTATTTGTGCGGATATGTGCTCCATCAGGATTTGGGACTTGGTATTACGAAGCTGGTGGCCAATGAGAACAGCGCAAATCTCTCGCTAGAAGTCCTCCCTGAAATGGATGCGGACTATATTTTCGTCATCAACGCTTACGATCAAGGAAGCGACCGTATGAAAGAGATGATGGATAGTCCAATTTGGAAGAGCATGCCTGCAGCCAAGCAGGGTCATGTCTATGAAGTGAACAACCAGTACTGGCTCGGAAGCGGCTTGATTGCGTATGAAAAAATCGTTGACGACACGGTTCGCCTGTTGACGGAATAGGGGGCAAAGCGGTTGGAACAAATGAAATCAACGCCGACGCTTACCGACTTTTCACGCCGCAGGATCGAGATTCCACTTGCAGAACAGTGGGTGCTTCGTTCACGCGCAGAACGGCGATCGTATCAAATTATGGTGGCTCAGCCCCTAGGATCGCCTCCACCAAGCGGTTATCCGGTGATTTACTTACTGGATGGCAATTCCGTGTTCAGCACGATGGTGGAAGCGCTGCGACTGCAATGTCGCAGGCCGGATAAGACCGGAGTGCTGCCCGCTATTGTGGTAGGAATCGGTTATGAGACGAATGGGCCATATGCACCTGATCGCTTCTATGACTTCACACCGCTGCCAGCCTCGGACTTCAAGCAGCGCTCAGATGGTACACCACTCCCCGAGCAAGGCGGGGCAGAGGCTTTCCTGCAATTCATCGAGGAGGAGCTGAAGCCGCAGATCGAGAGTGAGTTCCAGATTGACCGCAATCGTCAGGCACTGTTCGGTCACTCGCTAGGTGGTTTGTTCACGATCTATACGCTGTTCAGCAAGCCAGAGGCGTTCCAATATTACATCGCGGGCAGTCCATCGCTCCATTGGAATCCGGACTATATGCAAGAGCTGGAGCGGAACTTTATCACGCAAGCACGAATGAAAGCACGCTCACTTCCTGCACAGGTGCTTCTTGGTGTAGGCGAGCTTGAAAAAACGCATGTATGCCGCAACTGCGAGCGTGCCAGCGAGCTGGCGAATCGCCTGTCGGCCATATCGGCAGACATCGGAGTAGAGGCGGAATACAAGGAATTCGAGCAGGAAGGCCATGTGTCAGTACTTCCGATATTGGTGAGTCGGGCGCTGCGATTCGCACTGCACCCGGACAAATAAAGAGAGGTTGGCAGGATGAAATATTCAGGGATTGAAGGCAAGGTGGCCGTTGTCACAGGAGCGGCCCAGGGAATCGGTGTGGCGGTGGCGCACGCGCTTGCCGTTCAAGGTGCAATCGTGGCTGCCGTCGATCGGAATGAGGCTGGCTGTACCAGCCTCGCAGCCGAGCTTGATGCAGGCGGATATCATGCCGCCGCTTATCCAGTCGACGTATCCGACAGTATGGCCGTGAATCGAACGGTGGAGCGGATAGAAGAAGAGCTTGGCCCGATCGGCGTGCTTGTCAATGTGGCAGGCATACTGCGACTTGGCCCAGTTGAGTCGCTAAGCGATGAAGATTGGAAGACGACCTTCAGTGTCAATGTCAATGGCGTATTCTATATGTCGCGCGCTGTCGTAACGCGTATGGCGAAGCGCAGATCGGGAGCGATTGTGACCGTGGGCTCCAATGCCTCCGGTGTACCGCGCACGCACATGTCCGCTTATGCGGCATCGAAAGCGGCCACAACGATGTTCACGAAGTGCTTGGGCTTGGAATATGCTCGTCATCATATTCGCTGCAATATTGTGTCGCCAGGCTCCACGGATACGGAGATGCAGCGCTCACTGTGGAATGGACAGAACGGAGCGGAAGCCATGATTGCGGGTTCGCCTGAATCGTTCCGACTCGGGATACCGCTGGGCAGAATCGCGCAGCCATCGGATATTGCCGATGCTGTTGTGTTTCTCGCATCCGAACAGGCAAGACACATCACGATGCACGACATGTGTATCGACGGCGGTGCGACATTAGGATGTTGATACTGAGGTCAGGTGACTGATATATCGGAAGGAGTCGATTGACATGTTGAAGTGCGATACCGTTCCCACAAGTGAGGGGATACGGCTTCTGGAACAATATCAGGCGGGATCGTCCTTTCTTTTCTCGTCGCCTCAAGGAGCTTTGCTGACGCACGGGGAATGGGCGCGGCTGGTGGATTGGCAGGCTGTGGATGAAGAGAGCTTGCCTCAGGCCGTGTCGAAGCTGTTGGATGCAGCTCGGCAGGGGGATCGTGATTGCCCGGTCGTTGTCGGTGCAATTCCTTTTCACATGGAGGAGCCTGTGTGTCTATATGTACCAAAGGAAGTGCATCGGTACGAGCCATTGCGCATGGATGCGCATGATTATTTGCAACAGGAACCGGAACAGGACAGTTATTGTGTACGAGCAATTCCGGAACCAGAACAGTATAAACAAGGCGTTAACCAGGTTCTTGAGCGATTGCAAACGGGCGAACTCCAGAAGGTGGTGTTGTCCCGATCCTTGGAAGTGACGTTGACGCATGATGTGGATGTGCAGCGCTTGCTGCATCGATTGCTCTGCCAAAACACTCGTGGATATACGTTTGCAGTGCCTTTAACGATGGAGCACCCGCATGCAAGCAAGGACAAGGGCATGTCTACTGCTAATGGAACAGCCCAAACGTTAATTGGAGCAAGCCCCGAGCTGCTCGTAACGAAGCGGGGAATGCAAATCAAGGTGAATCCGCTGGCTGGTTCAGCAGCACGCAGTGGCGATCCGAACGAGGATGAGCGGCGTGCCGCACAGCTTCTAAGGTCGGAGAAGGATCTGCATGAACATGCGGTCGTCATTGAGGCGGTCGTATCCGCTATCCGACCATATTGCAGCAAGCTACATGTGCCGGAAGGGCCGTCGCTCGTGTCTACGAAGACGATGTGGCATTTGTCTACGGAAATAAACGGGGAGCTTGCGGATCATGACATATCCTCCTTAGAGCTTGCTCTAGCGCTGCATCCGACGCCTGCCATTTGCGGGACGCCTACGGAGGCCGCTCGGAACTTGATCCGGGAGATTGAACCGTTCGAGCGTGGATTCTTCACGGGGGCGGTCGGCTGGTGCGATGCGAATGGAGACGGAGAATGGGCCGTTACGATTCGCTGCGCAGAGGTGGAGGGACGCTCGCTGCGTCTTTATGCGGGAGCAGGAATTGTGGTCGGCTCGTCCGCGGAAGCGGAGCTTGCCGAGACGTCCGCCAAGCTTCGTACACTGCTGCAAGCGATGGGGCTGAATGAACAACAACCGATGATGATGCAGGGGGGATGAACGATGCTGGCAGGATGCCCGACATGGCCGGAAGAATTTGCTGCACGTTATAGACAGGAAGGATGCTGGCAGGGAGAGACATTCGGCACGATGCTGCGCCACCGTGCAGCCCAATATGGGGATCGCATCGCAATTGTGAGCGGTGATCAGCGAGTCAGCTATGCGGAACTGGACGAGCAAGCGGATCGCCTTGCTGCTGGATTCTATCGTTTGGGGATTAGGGCTCAGGATCGAGTTATTGTCCAGCTTCCGAATATTCCACAATTTTTTGAAGTTATATTTGCGCTGTTTCGCATCGGAGCACTGCCTGTCTTCTCTTTGCCGGTGCACCGCAGGAACGAGATTGGCTACTTATGCGAGTTCACAGAGGCAGCCGCGTATGTAATCCCCGATAAGGACGCGGGGGTTGATTATCGGGAGCTCGCCGCGCAGGTGAAGGACACGCTGCCAGATTCGCGCCGCATTATCGTTGCAGGTGAGCCAGGGAATTATACGGCCTTGGAGGATCTATATGTCGAGCCGAGTATTGGCGAGTTCAAGGGGCCGACCTCGGGGGACGTTGCTTTCCTCCAATTGTCTGGCGGGACAACCGGCTTGCCGAAGCTCATTCCACGGACGCACGACGATTACATATATAGCCTGCGCATGAGCGCAGAAGTTTGCGCGTTGAATGAGCACAGCGTATATCTGGCGGTGCTGCCGATTGCGCATAATTATCCGCTTAGCTCTCCCGGCGTGCTTGGCACGCTATATGCAGGAGGGCGGATCGTGCTTGCCCGCGGAGCAAGCCCTGATGAAGCTTTCCCGCTTATTGCCAAGGAAGGCGTCACCATTGCAGCCGTTGTGCCGCCGCTCGCCTTAATTTGGCTGGATGCCGCGGAATCGCGCCGCTATGACCTCACTCACTTGAAGGTGTTGCAGGTTGGGGGCGCCAAGTTCAGCGCAGAAGCTGCCAAGCGGGTGAGAACGACGATTGGCTGCACACTGCAGCAGGTGTACGGGATGGCAGAGGGCTTGGTGAACTATACGAGGTTCGATGACCCCGAAGAGACGATCATCAATACGCAGGGCCGTCCGATGTCTCCCTATGATGAAATCCGCATCGTCGATGATGAGGATGACGAAGTGGCTCTGGGCGAGGTAGGGCATTTGCTGACGCGCGGGCCGTATACCATTCGCGGATATTACCAAGCCGAGCAGCACAACGCAAGATCCTTTACGTCTGACGGCTTTTATCGCACAGGCGATATGGCCAGAATGACTCCGGCTGGATATTTAGTAATTGAAGGGCGGGCGAAGGATCAGATCAATCGCGGCGGTGATAAGGTGGCGGCCGAGGAAATCGAGAATCATTTGCTTGCCCATCCTGGTGTGCATGATGCCGCTGTTGTGTCTATGCCGGATGAATTCCTTGGCGAGCGCACATGCGCATTCGTCATTCCCTATGAAGCTGCCATAACGGGCAGCGAGTTGAAGGCTTTTCTAAGAGACAGAGGGCTTGCATTATATAAAATTCCAGACCGCGTAGAGTTCGTAGAATCCTTTCCACAGACAGGAGTCGGCAAGGTGAGCAAGAAGATGCTGCGGGAGCTGATCGCTGCGAAGCAGGAGGCATTGAGCAAGAAGTAAGTGATAAGCGAAGATGCATTTAGAGATGTTACGAAGCATTAGAAGTAGTAACTGAAGAAGCAACAGAAGAAGTGCTTGAAGAAGCGCCTAAAGAATCGTTCTAAAAGTGTCTGAGAGCCGCTAGAAGAAGTTCTTGTGAGTGCCTATAGGAGTATGTGAAAAGTAAGTGATGAGGTTTCGTGTTCATGAAAATGTCTCGTGTTGTTGCAGAGTTTATCCATAAAAACTAGTGAAAAGAGGAGAAACGATGGGTCTTCCTACTATCCTTCCATATCACATGCCAAGTGAGTCAGAACTGCCAGAGAACAGAGTCGACTGGAGTCCGGATCCAAGCCGTGCCGTACTGCTCATCCATGACATGCAGCAGTATTTTGTCGATGCCTATCAGGCTGGCGAATCGCCGCTGGTCGAACTGATTGCGAATATTAAGGAGCTGCGCGAACGCTGTTCAGAGCTTGGCATACCTGTCGTGTATTCGGCGCAGCCAGGAGGGCAGACTCCTGAGCAGCGTGGATTGCTGCAAGACTTCTGGGGGGCGGGCATTAATGATGGGCCATACCAGAAAAAATTCGTAGACGAGCTGGCGCCGCGGGTGAACGATATTCTCGTGACAAAATGGCGCTACAGTGCCTTTCAGAAAACGAATTTGCTTGAAATATTACGGGAACGCGGACGGGATCAATTGCTCGTATGTGGGATTTACGCGCATATTGGCTGCCTGATGACCTCGTGCGAGGCATTTATGCAGGATGTCCAGCCTTTCTTTATTGCAGATGCGGTAGCTGATTTTTCGCTCGACAAGCATCGCATGGCGCTAACCTATGCGGCAGAGCGTTGTGCAGTGGTGGCAACGACGGAACGGGTTCTGAACGCTTTTAATCGGCATGCTGCCGAGCAGGAAGCAGAGGAAACAGCTGGAGCAGAAGCGGGTTGTTCGGTAACACTGCAATCTGTGCGCGACGCGGTTGCGCAGCTGCTGCAGGAGGAGCCGTCTGCGATTGGCGATCAAGATAATCTAATCACGCAATGGGGGTTGGACTCGATTCGAATTATGAGCTTAGTGGAACGTTGGAAGCGCAGCAGCATTGCGGTAAGCTTCGTGGAATTGGCGGAACGGCCGACGGTAGCAAGCTGGTGGGAGCTCTTGTCCGCCAAGCTCAGCAGTAACTCGGTGCCTAATTATGATTATTACTCGATATAAAAGGAGGTCATCATCATGCACGATCAGGAGAAGGAACGATGGCCGCTATCAGGGGCTCAGGCAGGAATCTGGTTCGCGCAGCAGCTCGATCCTGACAACCCTATATTCAACACCGCTGAATGTGTGGACATCCGCGGGCCGATAGATCCTGCTCGCTTCGAAGCGGCTCTGCGTCAGGCGGTGACAGAGGCCGAGGCGCTGCATGTCCGCTTTGGAGAGGATGCAGACGGTCCGTGGCAGAAGATCGTCCCCACAGACGACTGGGTGCTGCACATGATTGATCTAAGCAGAGAGGTTGACCCGGAAGGCACAGCCCGAGCGTGGATGAACCGCGATATGGAGAAGCCCGTTGATTTGCATACAGGGCCTCTCTTCACGGAGGCACTGTTTAAGATCGAGACCGAGCGGTACCTCTGGTATCAGCGCATTCACCATATTGTCATTGACGGATTCGGTGCAGCATTGCTGATGCAGCGTGTGGCGCAAAACTATACAGCATTAACCTATGATCTTCCGAATGGAGCCGGAACGTTCGGTTCCTTGCAATCCATTTTGGAGGAAGATGCAGCATATCGTTCATCGGAACAGATGAACCGTGACCGGGAATTCTGGCTGGAGCGCTTCTCCGACAGGCCGGAAGCAGTTAGCCTAGGAGGACATGCGCAGCGAACGGCCCGTCACTTCGTACGCCGCACTGCGCATATTCCGGCTGCCACCGTGAGCGGATGGCAGTCGATTGCAGCTGAATCGGGAATAAGCTGGCCGGATGTTCTCGCAGCAGCGACCGCGATATATGTGCATCGGTTGACACAGGAAGAGGAGATCATTCTTGGTCTGCCTGTAATGTGCCGACTAGGATCAGCCGCATTGCGCGTTCCTGGTATGGTCATGAATTTGCTTCCGCTGCGTGTGGAGGTAAGTCCGGAGAGGAGCCTTGGCGATCTGCTGCGTGAGGTGACACGCGAGATCCGTATGATTCGGCGTCATCAAGGGTATCGCCATCAGGATCTGCGCAGAGACTTGAAGCTGCTTGGCGACAATCGCAGGTTAATCGGCCCGCTCATTAATGTCATGCCTTTTGTCGAGGATGTCAGCTTCGCAGGCTATCGCGGCAAAGTCAGCAACCTGTCCGCAGGGCCTGTCGATGATTTGACGATTAACGTATACAGCCATGCGGATGGCAGCGGGTTACGTCTCGATTTCGACGCGAATCCCGAAATCTATAGCTTGGATGAGCTATATGCCCATCAAAAGCGCTTCCTGCATCTATTGGATGGAATTGCGCATGCCGAATCGAATCTGCCTATTGGACAGCTTCCGGTGATTACGCCTGAAGAACGCCGACAGGTGCTTGAGGAATGGAACGATACTGCACATGATGTGCCGAGCATAAGTGTGCCAGAGTTGTTCGAGGAACAGGTGGAGCGCGCTCCCGAATCAGTTGCGGTCGTATGCGAGGAAGAGCAGTTTCGATATGGGGAGTTGAATGCGAAGGCAAATCAGCTTGCCCACTATCTCATTTCCTGCGGCGTCGGGCCCGATCGCATTGTGGCGCTGTCTCTCCCACGCTCAGTGGAAGCGGTCATCGCTATATTGGCTATCCATAAGACAGGAGCCGCTTATTTGCCGCTTGATCCAGACTATCCAACCGAACGGCTCGCCTATATGCTGGAGGATGCTGAACCGATCTGTCTGATTGCGACGAAGGAGACGTTCGCGAGCTTGCCCCCTTGCAGCAGGAAGACCATCGTGCTAGATGAATCGGAAACGATAGACGCTTTGGTGCAATCACCTGCTCACAATCCTACGGATGAGGACAGGATCAGGGCACTCTCAGCATCGCATATTTCATATGTCATTTACACTTCCGGCTCCACTGGGAAACCGAAGGGGGTCATGCTTACCTTTGGCGGATTGGCCAATCTGCTGCATGACATGAAGGCACGGCTGGCGCTGAGTCAGCAAGATCGGATGCTGTCCGTCACTACGATATCTTTCGACATATCTGTAATGGAACTGCTATTGCCGCTTATATCTGGATCCGTACTCGACATTGCCCGCAAGGAAACGATTCTAGATCCGTCAGCGCTAGCAAATCGGATTGTGGGAACCGGCGCGACGATCATGCAGGCGACGCCGACACTGTGGCAGGCGCTTGCCGACAGCAGGCCGGAACGATCCGCCGGGCTCAAGATGATTACGGGCGGCGAGGCGATTCCACTCGCGTTGAAGCTGGCGCTTCAGGAGTTGAACGGCGAGGTCAACAATCAATATGGCCCGACGGAAACGACGATTTATTCGACCGCGGGGCTGCTTGACCATGGTCAAACGAACAAGCCGTCTATCGGGCGGCCAATTCAGAATACAAGGCTTTATGTGCTCGACAGTTCATTGGAGCCAGTGCCTACCGGGGTAGCGGGAGAACTGTATATTGCAGGCGCCGGGCTTGCGCGCGGATATTTGGGACGTGCGGATTTGACTGCTGAGCGCTTCGTTGCCGATCCATTTGGAACACCTGGTACGCGAATGTATCGTACAGGAGATATGGTGCGTTGGTTGGCAGACGGCACGATTGATTATATGGGACGCGCGGATCACCAAGTGAAGCTGCGCGGATTCCGGATTGAAACCGGTGAAATCGAGTCGCTGCTGGGTGCCCATCCTGACATCTCACATGCAGCGGTTACCCTTTATGAGGATCATGCGGGTGAACGGCGGTTGGCGGCTTATGTGGTTCCATCATCATCGTCTGGACTTGAACCTACAGAACTGCGTCAATATGCTGCACAGAAGCTTCCGGATTACATGGTGCCGTCCGCTTTCGTTGTTCTTGATGCGATGCCGCTTACACCAAACCGCAAAATCGACCGCAAAGCTCTGCCTGCGCCGGATCGCGCTGCCGCAGCAGCGGGACGCGAACCGCGTACACCGCAGGAAGAAATCATATGCGCCCTGTTCGCAGAGGTGCTGGGGCTTGCTCGCGTAAGCATCGATGATGATTTCTTCGCTCTCGGCGGACATTCCTTGCTCGCGGGACGAGTTATGGTGCGTGTGCGAGAGGCATTCGGCGTTGAGATGAATATCGGAAGCCTGTTCGAAGCGCCTACCGCAGCGTCTCTCGTGCGGCGTCTCGATTCTGCACAGGAGCAGAGACCAGCCATCCGCGCGAGCTTAGGCAAGCGGCCTGAGCGGCTGCCGCTTTCTTTTGCCCAGCAGCGACTATGGTTTCTGTACCGGCTGGAGGGGGCAACGCCTACTTACAATATTCCGCTCGTTGCCCGAATGTCGGGTGAACTGAATGTCAGGGCGCTGCAGGCAGCTGTTTATGATGTGGTGGATCGTCATGAGACACTGCGCACGATTTTCCCGGATGAGAATGGTACTTCAAGTCAACTGATATTAAATTCAAAGGATGTACAAATACCATTCGAGGTGCTGGACGTAAGTGAGCAGGAACTGAACGACAAGCTAGCGGAAACAGCACGATACAGCTTCCGTCTCTCGGAGGAGCCGTCACTGCGGATTCACTTGTTCCGAACCGCGGCGAACGAGCAGGTGCTCTTGCTGCTGCTGCATCATATTGCAGGCGATGGCTGGTCGCTCACACCGTTGACTCGTGATTTGTCGATTGCGTACGAGGCTCGTTGCTGGGGCAAGGCGCCTGCGTGGACACGGCTTCCCGTTCAATATGCTGATTATGCGCTGTGGCAGGAACGGCTGCTTGGAAGCACCGATCAAGCGGACAGTCTTATCGCACGCCAGCTCGATTACTGGACGGAAGCTCTGAAGGGATTGCCAGAGGAGATGGAGCTGCCTACTGATTATCCGAGACCTGCAGCCGCTAGCCATATGGGAGGCACCGTCCAGCTGCAAATTGATCCTGTCCTGCACGGTCGGCTGACAGAGCTTGCACGAGGCAATCGGGCCAGCTTGTTCATGGTGCTGCAGGCTGCGTTGGCCGTGCTGTTCACCCGACTTGGAGCGGGCAATGATATTCCGCTTGGCAGTCCGATCTCAGGTCGTAATGATGATGCGCTTGACGGTTTGATTGGTCTGTTCATCAATACACTTGTCATTCGTACCGACACGTCGGGCAATCCAGACTTCGTAGAGCTGTTGTCCAGAGTACGCAAGGTCAGTTTGGAGGCGTATGAGCATCAGGATGTGCCTTTCGAGCGCCTTGTGGAAATATTGAATCCGGTTCGTTCGCGTGCTAGGCATCCGCTTTTCCAAATCATGCTCGTACTGCAAAATACACCGGAAGCGTCGCTGGAATTCCCAGGCTTGTCGTCGAGCCTGCAGCTTGAGAGCGTGGGTACGGCGAAGTTCGATTTGACTTGGGAATTGAACGAGCGCCGCAATGCAGATGGAGCGCCAGATGGTCTGGATGGAATTGTGGAGTTCAGCGCAGACCTGTTCAAGCGCGATACGGTTGAGATGCTCGCTGCGCGTTATGTGCGCATATTGGAAAGCATCGCCTTAGAACCAAGCAAACCGATTGGAAAAATTGATATATTGCTCCCAGAGGAGTGGCACGATCTAGCGAATGATTGGCTGGCATGGAGTTCAGCTGTTCCAGATGCTGCGCAGGCCACAATTCCGCAATTGTTTGAAGCGCAGGCTGCCCGTTCGCCGCAGGCCATTGCTGTTGTTAATGAAGGCGTGGCTCTAACATATGGACAATTGAACAAACAGGCAAACCGCTTGGCGCATCTGTTGATGGAACACAGGGTAGGGCCAGAGCATATTGTAGCGCTTGCTTTGCCAAGGTCGATGGAAATGATCGTCGGCGTATTGGCTGTATTAAAGGCAGGGGCAGCCTACCTGCCGCTTGATCCTGATTATCCAGCGGAACGGCTTGCCTATATGTTGGAGGATGCGGGACCTGTATGTATCGTGACGGATCAGCACACGATTGACAAGCTCCCGGATGGAGGGATGGGGGCCGTGCCGTGCATCTTACTGGATGATCCAGAAGTGATGCGCCAGTTAGCAAGCTTTTCCGAGTCTGATCCTGTAGAGCAAGTATCCAGGCGCAAGCTCTCACCATACAGTCCGGCTTATATCATTTATACGTCTGGCTCGACGGGCAAACCGAAGGGTGTGCTTGTTCCGCATCAGAACGTGGTGCGGCTGTTCTCCGCAACCGAGCATTGGTTCCATTTCGGCGCCAATGACGTCTGGACGTTGTTCCACTCTTATGCCTTCGACTTCTCGGTATGGGAAATATGGGGCGCGCTGCTGCATGGCGGCCGACTCGTCATTGTCCCTCACGCTGTCAGCAGATCGCCAGAGGAGTTCCTGAGTCTGCTCGTGCAAGAAGGGGTAACGGTTCTGAATCAGACGCCATCTGCTTTCTATCAACTCATGCAGGCGGACAGGGAGCATCCGAACCTCGGGCAAGCGCTGTCGCTGCGCTATATCGTCTTCGGAGGTGAAGCGCTGGAGTTGGGTCGTCTGAGAGATTGGTATGAACGGCATGCGGATGATGCGCCGCGGCTAATTAATATGTACGGGATTACGGAGACGACAGTTCATGTCAGCTTCAATGAGCTGAACCGCGATAGCGACGTTCCGGGAGCATCAAGCCTTATCGGCGGATCGATTCCGGATTTGAGGGTGTATGTGCTGGATGATGCATTGCAGCCCGTACCGTATGGCGTAACAGGAGAAATGTACGTATCCGGAGCAGGCTTGGCACGCGGCTATTGGGGCCGGCCGGGCTTGACGGCGGAGCGGTTCGTGGCCGATCCATTTGGCCCGCCTGGAAGCAGAATGTACCGCACCGGAGATTTGGCGAAGCGCGTGATTGGTGGAGGACTGGACTATTTGGGCCGTGCCGATCATCAGGTGAAAATTCGCGGCTTCCGCATCGAGCTGGGCGAGATTCAAGTCGTGCTTGCCAGACATCCAAGCGTAGCTCAGGCGGCGGTCATTGTGCGTGAGGACAACCCAGGTGATAAGCGGCTTGCAGCCTATGTGGTTCCTGCTGCAAATGCCCCTTGGGATGCGGTGGAGCTGCGCCGACATGCGGCTTCCATGCTTCCGGATTACATGGTGCCATCAGCCATTATTGGGCTGGATGCACTGCCGCTCACGCCGAATGGCAAGCTGGATCGCAAGGCGCTCCCGGCACCCGATATTGCCCTTGATGCAGATGGGCGCAATCCGAGAACGCCGCATGAAGAGGTGCTCTGCGATTTGTTCGCCGAAGTGCTTGGCCTTCGCCGCGTCGGAATCGATGACAGCTTTTTCGAGCTGGGAGGACACTCATTGCTTGCGGTTCGGCTCATCAGCCGCATCCGTGAAGCGCTTGGACGAGAGCTTAGCATTGCGGTATTGTTCGAGGCGCCAACCGTGTCTGGCCTTGCGGAGCGAATGGAGCTGGATCGGGACAGTGGGAACAGAGCGCTCCAAGTACTGCTTCCGCTGCGTACGCATGGCGAAGAGATCCCACTGTTCTGCGTCCACCCGGCAGGCGGATTGAGCTGGTGCTATGCCGGATTAATGAAGCATCTTGGTGTGAATTACCCGATTTACGGCTTGCAAGCACGTGGAATTGCGCAGGCTGAGGAGCTTCCGCAGACACTGGACGAGATGACGGCTGATTATATTCGCCATATTCGCATGGTTCAACCACAAGGTCCGTACCGCTTGCTGGGCTGGTCGCTGGGCGGCAATGTCGCGCATGCGATGGCCGTGCAGCTGCAAGAGGAAGGGGAAGAGGTTGCGTTTCTGGCGATGCTGGATGCCTATCCGAGCCACTACTTGCCGATTCGGGGGGAACCGGATGAGGAGGAGGCGCTGACCGCTTTGCTTGCCTTGGGAGGCTATGACCGCGACAGTATCGGCGATGAACCGCTGACGATTGCAAGCGCAATTCGTATTTTGCGCAGCGACAGCAGCGCCTTGGCTACATTGGATGAAGCGACGATTATGAATTTGAAGGTTACGTATGAGAATTCGGTTCGCCTGTTGGGTGCTTATGTGCCGAGAAGGTACGATGGTGATCTGCTGTTCTTCCGCTCGACGATCATTCCAGACTGGTTCGATCCGATTGAGCCGGAGATGTGGATTCCTTATGTGGGCGGTCGTATTGAACGCCATGATATTGCATGCCGGCATAAAGACTTGTGCCAGCCAGGGCCTTTAACTGAAATTGGGGCAAGCATCCTAGAAAAGCTTCAAAATGAGAGCAGTAGGAAGGACGTTTCTGAAATCCATGTGTAGGTATCCTCTGTATCGGGTATTCTCTGTATCCTCTATTTTTAGGAGACCATCTTCCCTTTGAAGTGATTAGTTGAGCAAGTTAAGGGGAAGGGGAACAAGGGATTAATAGTTGCAGCAAAATGCGAACTAATTATTTTCAATGAAATTCACGTGAAACCTACTTATGAAGGGAAGGGGTTGCAAAATGGCAAATCCTTTTGAGCAAGCAGACGGCTCGTTTTTGGTGCTTCGAAATGATGAGGAGCAATATTCGCTCTGGCCAGCCTTCGCGGCCGTACCTGAGGGCTGGAGCAAGGTTCTTGGACCTGCTTCTCGGGAAGAGAGCATCGAATACATTAATTTGCATTGGATAGATATGAGGCCTCGAAGCTTGGTGGCGTCAGTGGCATCCGTGCCGGAAGAGGCTAAAGCTAAATGAGCAGGCGCTTGGATCCGAAAAAAGCAGTGTGCATCGTGTACGTGGCAGCCATGTTCGTGGTTGCCATGGATGCGACCATTCTCAACGTGGCGCTGAAGACGATAAGCGACGAGTTTCACATTCCGCCAGCCGCATCGGGAGCGCTTAACGTAGGATACTTGGTAAGCATTGCGATCGTTCTCCCGCTGGCAGGCTGGCTGGGAGACAGATGGGGCACCAAGCGCATCTTTTTGCTCGCACTTGCGATATTTACCGGTGCGTCGGTGCTGTGTGGAACAGCTGTAGATGTACACTCCCTGATCTTCTACCGCATCCTGCAGGGGATTGGGGGAGGTTTAATTACTCCACTCGGAATGGCTATGCTGTTCCGGACATTCCCTCCTCAGGAGCGGGCCAAAATCTCGCGATCGCTCGTGCTGCCAATCGCAATTGCACCTGCTGTGGGGCCAATCCTGAGCGGTGTGATGGTCGAGCATCTTTCATGGCGCTGGATTTTTTATGTGAATTTGCCGCTCGGAATTGCTGCTTTGCTGCTTGGCCTTCTGTACTTACAGGAGCATAAAGAGCAAGAGGCAGGCCGTCTGGATATTCCGGGCGTCCTGTTGTCAGCACCAGGGCTCGGACTGGTGATGTATGCGCTTAGCCAAGGTTCGCTGCAGGGCTGGAGTTCACCTGAAATAGTCGTTGCGGGCAGTGTGGGAACGGTGCTGCTGGCAGCACTGGTCTTCGTTGAATTGCGAGTCCAGAAGCCGTTGCTGGATTTAAGGCTCTTGCAAGACCGTTTGTTCCGGACGGCAGGACTTGTCGCCATGTGTTCCGCTGCTGGACTGCTCGGCATGCTGTATGTATTTCCGCTCATGTATCAGCATGCGCTGCAGGCTTCGGCCTTAGATGCCGGCTTGACGACTTTCCCCGAGGCATTGGGACTTATGGTGTCATCGCAGCTTGTACCACGGTTCTATCCAAGGTACGGACCCAAGCGAATTATTATTGTCGGGCTGCTCTGCACATCGGCGATCTTTGTACTGCTAAGCATGGTTGGGGCGGGAACGAGCCCATGGCTCATACGAGGCATGCTGTTCGCGGTCGGCCTGTGCTTGGGACATACAGTCGGAGCCGTTCAGATCGCGGCCTTCTCCAACGTACCTCCAGCCTCGATGGGGCGCGCAACCACTTGGTTCGCGGTTCAGAACAGACTCGGACCGGCCATAGGAATGGCCGTATTATCCGCTATCATGGCTGCAATGGTAAGCAGCCAACTGGCGAACGAAGCTGTAGATACTGCACATACCGGACAGCTTGAAATGAATCTTCCCGCTTACCGTGCCGCCCTGATTGGTGCAGCTGCATTTCTGCTTCTTGGCTTATGTGCCGCATTCCGAATTAAGGACAGCGACGCCGCCGCGACAATGAAATCTCGGCAATCTTCCACTTCAGCGACGAAGCCCGTAAAGGCTGAAGGATAGAGGATAAAAGATCACGTATCTATTCCCAAATATTGGAATTCTATGTTTCGATATTCTATCTTTATTACAGAGATAGTCTGTTTTTCCCCAACCGTCGTGGATAAGTGATAGAGGCAATACTCAGGTACAGTAAAGGTTTAGAGCAATTTTGACGAGTTTTCAGAAAATATCGTTTTAGGTTGGGAAAATTATAGTGAAACCCGCGCGGTTGTAGTAAAATTGCTATATTGATGTTTTGAAAAAGCCTGATTTATCTAGGGTTGAACAGTAACATTAGATGTATTGAAATGATTACGAGATCCGGACGGTGCGCCCCGTTACGCGTTGAACAGTAACATTAGATGTATTGAAATTTCCCTCACACGATCACCACCATTTGATTAAGTCTGTTGAACAGTAACATTAGATGTATTGAAATAACTTGATATTTATCAGGGCAAGATGGGTGTTAGAGTTGAACAGTAACATTAGATGTATTGAAATTATATTCGAACGTTCAAAGGAACGTATTCTCTGCCTGTTGAACAGTAACATTAGATGTATTGAAATTGTGCAGGCTTGAGCGCAGTTCCCCAGCCGTCCCATGTTGAACAGTAACATTAGATGTATTGAAATATCAACTGCTTTTAAGAATACCTAACCAACACTAGAGTTGAACAGTAACATTAGATGTATTGAAATGGCAGAAGGGAAGAATCCAACTCTTGCAGCAGTTCGGTTGAACAGTAACATTAGATGTATTGAAATACCAATAACACTATATCTTGTGTTACTTTGACTTTCTGTTGAACAGTAACATTAGATGTATTGAAATCATCACCTTTAGCCATAGATCACCGGCCACGATGTCCGTTGAACAGTAACATTAGATGTATTGAAATTCTGTGGGACATTCAAAATCAGTGCGGATGAATATTGTTGAACAGTAACATTAGATGTATTGAAATGTTGCCGGTCCTACTGGTGGATACGAGTATTGGGCTGTTGAACAGTAACATTAGATGTATTGAAATTGACATATACAAGAGAGCAGATATTGAGTATGCCAGTGTTGAACAGTAACATTAGATGTATTGAAATTTCATATTGCCAATTGGAGATTGGCTATTGCCATATTGTTGAACAGTAACATTAGATGTATTGAAATATGGTCGAGATACGGCTATTGAGGCATTGCAATCGTTGAACAGTAACATTAGATGTATTGAAATATGCTAATTTCGCTTTTTTCTATACCACTAAGCGTAGTTGAACAGTAACATTAGATGTATTGAAATAATCATAGCTGGCATGCCTGGTTTGCTTGATCTTGCAGTTGAACAGTAACATTAGATGTATTGAAATATGCTCTCAGCCCAGTTGTGATACACCCTGAAATTAGATTGAACAGTAACATTAGATGTATTGAAATTCAGCTATGCTAATTGGCTTGCCATCATCACTGAACGGTTGAACAGTAACATTAGATGTATTGAAATTTATCTGTGTTGTGGACAGTGAGCCATTGCGGGGACGTTGGACAGTAACTTTAGATGTATTGAAATACGGGAGGAGGAACCGATCCGCCCGTTGATCCACGTTGAACAGTAACATTAGATGTATTGAAATAGGGAGAGCCTGTTAGCTCCGTTCCCACTCGTAAAGGTCGTTGAACAGTAACATTAGATGTATTGAAATCGGGTTGGCGCATTGTCCGGGGCTTCTGCCGAAGAAAGCTGAACAGTAGATGTATTGAAATATGTCTAATCCCATCACAAGAGCCGTTTTATACGCTCTTGAGCAGTAACATTAGATGTATAAAATTAACAAAAGCGCTACCTAAACAGTAGCGCATTCTCTGTTAAACAGTATCATAGATGTTAGAAAAACTAATCTGCTGTTTGAGTGTTAGTTTTAAAGTTTTATATAAAGACAAAATGATTCTTCCTAACAGTTGTAAATAGTGGTATTATAACCATAGGAAAATCACACCATGTGTTACTGTTGATTTTAGAAAATAAATGTAAAGTCAAAAATTTCAATGCATCGCACGCTACAGTTAAATAATGAATTATTTAATTTGCTTTCATTCTATTTGCTCTACTATATCGTTTCATTACTAGAGTCTGCAATAGGTAATAATATTCAATCTACTTAGGAGAGGGGAACGATATGTACTTTGAATTAAAGGCGACGGTCATGCTGAAGCAGTCGGGACATTATTTGGAATGGCCTGAGCGTATAAGTGCTTGGATCGGAAGGGCCAGCTTGCATGATCCCATGTTGAAACATTCACATTATGAAACCGCATATAAGCATTATGTGTATGGAGCACCTTATCCGAGAGAGAATGATGGAATCTACAAGCAAGGCAAAGTATATGTCATAGAAATACGGAGCTCAATTGAGCAGACGTTAAGACGTATCTCCGCTGCACTGCAAATAGAGAGTGGAGATGATTATCTCGAACTTCTCGCCGTATCAAATGTACATAGCAAACGATTAACGCATATTACAGAACTTACAACGGTGACTCCTGCAATTGTTACCGTTAATAATAAGCCATGGGTACCAGGTGGAGATATCGAACTATTGTTGAAGCAGGTGCACGCCAACGCTGAGAAAAAACATAACAGCTTGTTCCCGGATGAGACGATTCGACTCGATTATTATTTTGCCGAAGGTATTCAGATATTGAATGGCAAGCCAATTGCATATTGCTACAAAGGCCGCAAGCTGCTCGGCAACAAGTTTCGGTTGTTGATTCGTGAGGATGCTTGGTCGCAGCGACTGGCGCATGTCGTGCTTGGATCGGGAGCAGCAGAGAAGGGGTCAATTTTAGGGGCTGGCTTCTGTCTTGCCAAGGGTCTGAATTAATTGCTGAAAGGAGGGGCTGGACTTGCTGCATGACGTATCAGATAGTTATTTGCTGGCCAAAGGTAGGTTTCCTAATATCGTCTTCGATTCTCACCAACCGAAAGAGGGTTTATATATCCGATTGCGGCTTGATCAGAGCTGGGAACAGCAAGCTGAGCAATTCACCCAGAATCATATCATTATCCAAGCGAAGGAAGATGCAGCTCCGGATCAACAACAATTATATAATTGGTTCACCATAAGAGATTACTATAGTTCACTTATTACGATGAACAAAGCAGTAGATCCGGGAAAACAAATCCATAGCAATAATCCATTTGCACTGTATGCCAAGCGTGATGTGTTCCTGGGAGAGAAGCAGGGCAGCACATCTACCATGCAGGATCATGTGAATCGGTTTCTGGATATGACGAAGCCGAATGAGATTCAGCAGAAGTGGAACAGTTTGCTCCCGAAGAAGTTACAAAAAGGTACTGACACGCTAACTCCGGATGCCTTGTTCAGCAATACAGAATACGCAGCAGCATTGGAATATCTCATCAGTGACGAACGAAGCGAACGCGTAGCTAGAATTGCTGCATGGTATGCAGACAATTTACATCACTTGACGGAGTATATTAAATCGGTTGACTTTAAAAATTACATAAAACTATTCTTCATTTCTACGCAAGATGACCACACCTTAGAATCACGACCATGTGAGCAAATATATAGGCTGGAGCACCTCCTTTATACCATTCCGAAAATATATAATAGCAATGATTATAACCAAATAGTTGATGGGCAATTAGTTGGATTGCCGAGCTTCAACGTCAGCATGAATAGTAAAAAGCCATATCTTGAACATAAAAGCATGCGCGTACAGGTTCCTATCCGTGTACCCCTGCAGAACGCTATTTTAATTAAGCAAGCATCGGAATGGCTTTTATCAAAACCGAAAAATGTAATGAACAAGCTTTCTTACGTGAAGGACTTCACTTTATCATTCACCGCTAAACCTGAAGGCGCTTATCACGTCTATATAGACGGGAAAGAAAATGAAGTGCTGGATTATGAAAACGTTCCATTCCCTACGGAAGTGTCAGCAAAAATCAGTATTAACAATGTATTGGGGATTACGATGGGGAAAGGGAAAATGAGAAAAGAATATCCCCGTATCGAGAATGTCGAGCAGCTGCAGCGAGAAATTAGTCGCCATTTCTTCAGGGGGCGCATGAATGAACAGTTTGTGCGTTCTGAACCAAAGCCGAAGAGCAAGGAGTTCACTTCCATTATGGCTGCGTTGTTCATACAGAGCAGACAAGCTTTTCATGACTGGTTGTATAAAGGGACGGAGATCACAATTCGTCCGCTTTTTGCACGTACTACCTTGCGGCTCATTCAGGAGCAACTGATGTATGTGGAACCTGTCGGACAGAACAATGGGTATTCGCTTGACTTGCGCTGGCTTGCAGATGCCATGAACCTTAGGCTGTCGTTTATATCTTATTTAGAACGAAATGAAGGAGGAATGACTGTGTCAGACCGGATTGCTGAAGTGATGAATTCGTTAAAGACGAAGCTGGAAGCGGGTAACAGTGGTTGTATCTGTAGCAATGATAACGAATACTATTTCCTAGTGGGACAACTTGCCTATTACTTGAAAAGTCAATCGGAGACTCAGCAAAAAACAGGTGAGTTATTAGGGCCATTCCTTATGGCCAAACGCAGTGAGCAGATGAAGGTTCGCTTGCAAGAAGCCTATATTCTGCATAAGCACAAGATTAGACTTCAACATGTGAAGTTCAATCGGGCATTTTCGAGTGTGTTTGGTTATGTACCGGATACGGATATGGATGAAGACGGCATGGAAATGTTTATGGCTGGCTTGTTCGCAGAAAACTGGTTCTATGAGAAAAACGATAAATCTAGCAATTCCGAAGATTAATTAGGTGCTAAGGAGGAGATTGCAATGACAAAGAAAAATAACCGGGTTGTAGGGTTAGTTGGAATTGTAAGCAGAATGGCAAATTGGAATGCGGATTTTTCAGGTCATCCGAAAACGATTAGCAATGGACAAATTTTCGGAAGTGACAAAGCGTTTAAATATAGCATCAAGCGATATTGGGAGGAAGAAGGCCACAAAGTGCTGTATATCCGCTCCTATAAGATGGCGGCAGGAAAGGGGAAAGAGGTTGATAAATTGCAGCCTCGCTCACTTGATGAGCGCTATGAAGAATTATTTGGAGAGAAAGTATCTTCAAGCTCATCAGAAGTTTTAACTCGGTTATTTCAGTGTATAGATGTCATGAACTTTGGCGCTACATTTGCGGTGAAAGAACAAAATATTGGCCTAGCAGGTGTCGTACAGATTGGACAAGGATTCAATAAATGGGGGAGAACTTCTGTTGAAGTACAGGACATTCTATCGCCGTTCCGTAATTCGAATGAAAAAAGCGCTGACAAGGATGCTACTTCAATCGGTAAAAAGACGACAGTAGATGAGGCACACTACATTTATCCATTTTCCGTGAATCCGAAGCATTATGATCATTATTTGGAGCTTCCAGGCATGGAAGAATTCGAAGGATACACAGAAGAAGCGTACGAAGCCTTCAAGCAAGGAGCATTGATCGGAGCAACGATGCAGAATACGAATAGCAAGTCGGGGGCGGAGAATGCTTTTGCCTTATTTATCGAGTTCAAAGCAGACGTCCCAGCTTACATGCCGAATCTTGATCCATATGTTTCTATTAGAAAAAATAAAGACCAAACCATTTACGATTTAACAGCTATTGAACCTCTATTATCCGATGCAGATGATTGGATAGAACGCGTAGAAGTATATGTAAATCCTTATGCGGCGGATGTCGAACTGGCATATCCTCGGGCGAATTTCTTTAATATTTTTACACGGAAAGCGATTGTTCGGGAGAAACAGGAGATGGCTAGTCAGCGATAGGAGGGACAACGATGAGAGCACTCCGATTCGAGCTTAGTGGCGAAACTGCTTTTTTCAAGAAGCCAGATGTAAATGTCCATGCCTATTTTACTTATAGTCACATTCATAAGGTTGCATTATGTGGATTGCTTGGCGCAATTATCGGTCTTGGCGGATACGCTCGGCAGCATGAGCGCAATAGGATGAGGTCTACAGGTTCCAAGGCAGATGAAAGTGAAATTGCAATCTTCCCGGAATTTTATGAGGTGCTTCGGGATGCTAGAGTCAGTATTGTTCCACATGGGGATCGCGGTTATTTTTCTAAAAAAATTCAAATCTTTAACAATACAGTAGGTTATGCAAGCCAAGAAGCGGGCGGAGTATTGAATGTACGAGAGCAATGGATTGAGCGTCCGCATTGGACTGTCTATATAGCGGACTGTAAGGGGTTATCAGATCAGGTATTTGAAAAACTAGCTGATTATATATTGAACTCCAAAGCGGAGTTTATGCCGTACTTAGGAAAAAATGATCACCCCGCCACTATCTCGAAGCCATGCTTAATCGAATTGGAACAGTTGGATGAGGCCCCGTATTATATAGATTCTTTACGGGCAGCCCACATTGGATGTGATGCTCGTGGCACTATTAAAAATAGAGGGCTGCAGAGTTACTTTCAGGAACATATGCCTGTAGGCTTGAATGCAGACAATAATGGATATGTCACGCAACCGTTGGTGTATACCAATCAAGAGATTGATCCGGATACCTTGAAGGAATCCGATTGGAGCAGACTATGCGCAGATGGTGATCAAACATTGTATTTTCTATAATAGAGCATCACATGCACGCACAGCTGGAAAGGGTGGTTTCGAATCCTTTTCAGCTGTTCTTTGTACGAAGGAGGTATTGAAATGCCGACGGATATGCACATCGCGAAGTGGCTAACAGATGAAGCGAGAGGAAAACTGCATGCACATCGTCCAAATGATGAGAGTTCACGCGCAGCAGAGACACTTGAGGAGCACAGTGATCTCGTTATGCAGTATGCAGAGTTGCTAATGACCAATAATGGAGCAGGCGAAGCTGTGGAACGGGCAATTAAGCTTCTAAAAATTGACGGAGAAGAATTGAGTGAATCTGTAAGGAACATCGTTCGGAGATATTTTGAACAGGCGATCTATCTTCACGACCTTGGAAAGGTAAATCCCGCGTTTCAGTGGAAGAAGATGAAGAACGGAGTGGTAGGACAGCGTGGCAAGCTGGGAAACAGTCACCATTCCTTGTTATCTTCGGTATTGTATCTACATATATATTTGTCTGAATTACGAATCATGGAACAATCAGGCGAATTATCTTCAGGCAAGCGCCGTAACAAGAAGATATTCGCTTTTTTGCGTCATGTTCTATATGTATTTGCTTATGCAATTTCCCGTCATCATACATATTTAGGTGATTTGGAGGAACCTGCTGGCGATCAATTAACTGTATTTGAAAAAGATATTCAGCGCATGCATGAACTGGTTCGAGAGAACCCTGATTATGTGTTCTACTATCGGCAGAAAGATTCCTTATTGCAGGACGAAGCTTTATTTCAAGATATTATGGCGGCCAGAAATGAACGATTTACTGACATGCATCCGCCATTTCCAATGTACAACCTTGTCAAGCTCCTGTATTCCATTTTGGTATCGTCAGATTTTCGGGCTGCTTATCATTATGCAGAGCAAAAAACGGTTGAGTTGCAGTATTTCGGGAAAGCGGTTCCCCTTCAGCCAGTCATTGATGCCTATCAGCGGGGCGAAATATACAAAGGAATCATGCGTTATCAGCAAAATCCAGAAACTTCGGAATTAAGCGAGATGAACCGTTTGCGCGCTATGCTGTTTCTGGAAACGGATAAACGATTGCTGGACAATATCAACGAACACATCTTTTATCTTGAAGCCCCTACCGGATCGGGAAAGACCAATATGTCGATTAATCTTGCCTTACAATTGCTTAATAGCAATGTAGGTCTTAATAAACTAATTTATGTGTTTCCTTTCAATTCGCTCATCGAACAAACCAAGAAAACCTTGGATGATGTGTTTGCTCCAATAGCGTCTAATCAGTACAAAATCGAAGTTATTAACTCGATTACCCCGATGGTTACCGTTACCGAGCAGGAAGCGGTAGCGAACCAAGATGAGAATAAAAGTGAACCAGGCTTTGATTATAAATCGATTCTTCTGCAGCGGCAGATGCTTCAATATCCAGTGACTTTAACCTCTCACGTTAATCTGTTCAGTTATTTATTCGGAACGGGAAGAGAATCGAATTTGGCATTTGCCCATCTATGTAACAGTGTTATTGTTTTGGATGAAATACAAAGCTATCGAAACGTATTGTGGAAGGAGATCATTCACTTTCTGAGGTCTTTTGCAGAGATTTTAAACATAAAGGTCATTATTATGTCCGCCACATTGCCGCAATTGGATTATTTGTTGGAACGAACAACTGAGGACAAGTGTGCAGAGACGTATTCCTTGGTACATAGCAGTGAAAAATACTTTACTCATCCGCTCTTTCGTGATCGGGTACAGCTTCATTTCGAATATTTAGCAGAAGGAAGAATCGATATGGAGCGCCTGTTGGATCAAGTCGTTGAGACATTTCAGGAACGTAAGCAGCAGGGAAAAAGCACCCGCATCTTGATCGAGTTTATTAGTAAGAAATCAGCACGCATTTTCTATGATATGATTCGTCAACATGTAGGCATGTCTGTCTATGAATTAACAGGTGACGATAGCCACTATTATCGCAATGAGCTGTTGAAGCTGTTAAGAAAAGACGAGAATGGTAACTTTCTCACACAAGAGGTAATTGTAGTAGCTACCCAAGTGATTGAAGCGGGTGTGGACATTGATATGGATATCGGCTTCAAAGATATTTCATTGCTAGACAGCGAAGAACAATTTCTTGGGCGTATAAATCGCTCCTGTAATCGAGCGGATTGCCATGCCTTTTTCTTCGATATGGACAAGGCGAATATGATCTATCGCAGTGATTGGCGTACAGAGTATGATCTCCATCATGAAGACTATCAACAAATGCTGCGTCATAAGAACTTTCAAGAGTTCTATCAGTTGAATATGAGACGAATTCTGGAGTCTCGTCAGCGAGCGGATCAGAACAATTGGAATTATTTTATCAATGACGTGCAGTGTCTGAACTTCCCGGCAATACAACGACATATGGAGCTTATACCCGATAAGAACGTTTCTTTATTTCTTAACTATAATTTGGATACAGAAGAGGGTAAATTATGCGGTGAAAGCGTATGGAGAGACTATGTTCGTCTAGTTAGCGATCGACAGATGGATTACTCTGAGCGAATGGTCAGATTATCTATTGTAAGGCAGCAGATGAACTATTTTACTTACACGTATCGTGTTGTGAATGGAGAAACTCCGCGCATATATACGGAGCGAATCGGATCGCTGTATTATGTTCCGAATGGAGAGGAATATATGGATTGGAATGAGCAGACAAGGGCCATGAAGTTCAATCGATTCGCATATGAGCAGGATGAAAGGGGGCCTCTGCTTTGAAAATAACGGGAACGATGGTGAACTATTATGTTCACTGCCGAAGACAGTGTTGGCTGTTCGCAAATGGTGTAAAGTTGGAGGATGATAGCGAAGATGTGCGTATCGGCAAGATTATGCATGAGTTGCAAAGCGAAGGCAAACAAAATCGGGAAGTAGCAATTGAAGGCATTAAGGTAGACAAGCTTACGGATCGTTATGTGACAGAAATAAAGAAATCTGATGCGGATGTTGAGGCTACGAAATGGCAGACGCTTTATTATATGTATGTTCTGAAGCAAAAAGGGATGGAGCGCAAAGGAATGCTTCAGTTTATTGAACGTAATAAAGGAACGAGTAGGACGATTGAACTGGAGCTCGATGCGAATACGGAGGAAGAGCTAGTTATATTGCTGAAAGAGTTAGAGGCATATATTCATCAAGAACGGCCGGATAAGGCTGTTGAAGATAAGAAATGCAAACGTTGTGCTTATTACGCCTACTGTTTTCTTTAAAAATGGGAGGGAAATACATGTCTAGAACCAAGTCAGCTTCTTCAACGAGATATATTCGAACTCCAGGGACATTGGGAAGAGAAGATAACTCTTTAACCTTTCGCAATGAGAAAGGAATTATTCATTTGCCGATTCACGGAATTAAGGAACTCTACTTGTTAAATGAAATCTCGCTGAATAGTAAGCTGTTCTCATTTTTATCAGCTGCGGGAATAACCGTTCACTTTTTTGATTATTATGGTCACTTTGGAGGAACCTTTTATCCGAAAGAAGCGAGGGTTAGCGGGAAAGTGAAGCTATTGCAGGCCAAGGCTTGTCTGGAACGAAGGATGCCAATTGCTAAAGCATTTGTTTTAGCGATTGCACTTAATATTCACGAAGTGCTCTATCATTATTACAAACATGGGAATAAGGAGATCAAGCCTTATTTGGATTGGTTAAAGCAAGATGTCCCTTGCCTGTTGGACAAAATTAATGATATTCCCCGTCTTCTTAGCGTGGAAGGTGAGATATGGCGACGGTTTTATGATACTTTCAAGACATTTTTACCTGAGGATTTTAAAATGAACAAGCGGGTTAAGCGACCGCCAGATAATCCTTTAAATGCCATGATTAGTTTTGGAAATATGATTTTGTACACGAAAACGATAACTCAAATCTATCATACTCATCTCGATCAGAGCATTAGCTTTTTACATGAACCAAGTGACCGACGCTTCTCTTTAAGTCTTGATTTATCAGAACCTTTTAAGCCGTTACTAGTATATCGAACGATTTTTGAACTCGTAAACAATCGTAGAATTCAGGTAGGAAAGCATTTTGAGAAGAAGTATAATTATTGCCTTCTTAATGATGCGGGGCGAGACGTTTTTATAACAGCGTTAGAGGAGCGGATGGAGCAAGTATTCGATCATGGAACCTTAAAAAGAAAGATAAGCTATTTAACCGCTATTAAGTATGATGCGTATAAATTAAAAAAACACATTGTTGAAGAAACACCGTTTATGCCTTTTCTTCTTAAAGAACGGAGATGAGCGAGCATGGGAAAGAATTATAACTATGTCATTTTAGTTTATGATATTGGTGAGAAGCGAGTAGGACGCGTATTTAAAATATGCAAAAAATATCTGGTACATTTTCAGAAATCAGTGTTTCGTGGAGCAATTACACCTGCGAATTTATTGAAATTGCGAGGTGAATTGAAGAAGGCAATTGATGAAGAATCTGATTTTGTAGCGATATTCAAAATGACTGGTGACTATGTGTTTATGAAGAGATTATTGGGGTTAGATTGAACAACTCTGAGTCTTTACTACTCTAATTTTCCCAACCTCTTTCGTACATAAAATTGTTCTATCCTTTGTGCAGTAAGGGAATAGGGCGATTATTGACACGTTGAAAGAATTACCCACTCCCGGTTGGAAACAAATAGCCAAAACCGCGTGGCTGTAGTAAAATTGACATTGTGAAAGTATTGAAAAACCTGATTTTACTAGGGGTTGAACAGTAACATGAGATGTATTGAAATCTTGGACAAGCGCATTCTCCCCTACTTCGGAAAAAGTTGAACAGTAACATGAGATGTATTGAAATTTAGTGGAATCTGGTCAAACTGTACGCCTTTAAGAGTTGAACAGTAACATGAGATGTATTGAAATCATTGCAGCTTCTGGAATGTCTGAGCGTTCTCAGCGTTGAACAGTAACATGAGATGTATTGAAATACGCTCCCCAGCGTGAACCTCCGTCCTTTATTGCTTAGTTGAACAGTAACATGAGATGTATTGAAATATCTTTCCATCGTTAGTGTTAAACTCGAATGCACGTGTTGAACAGTAACATGAGATGTATTGAAATGGAGGAATAAAGCAGAATCTTAAAGTGCAGCCGTCGTTGAACAGTAACATGAGATGTATTGAAATCAGTGACGAATGTCTTGTCTGGTGCCGATGCATAATGTTGAACAGTAACATGAGATGTATTGAAATCTCATTAAATTATGGAAGATTGCCAATGTCGTCTTGGTTGAACAGTAACATGAGATGTATTGAAATGATTCTGGAGCCATGTTCCCAGTACATCTAGTTCTAGTTGAACAGTAACATGAGATGTATTGAAATTTCCCTCGCTATATGTGACATCCTTTACTAAATTCATGTTGAACAGTAACATGAGATGTATTGAAATTAGTTCAAGCCTTTACGGGCGTATTCAGGGATTTTCGTTGAACAGTAACATGAGATGTATTGAAATGCCCAAATGGTTTCATACATGCCATGTGTCACAGCATGTTGAACAGTAACATGAGATGTATTGAAATTTTGCCTATGAAAAGATGCGTGAAATTTTATTAGAAAGTTGAACAGTAACATGAGATGTATTGAAATGGGTTTAGACCAATAGATAAGCTATCGGGAAGTGATGTTGAACAGTAACATGAGATGTATTGAAATTAGTAAGATCGGAACAACCATGGATGTATATGGACAGTTGAACAGTAACATGAGATGTATTGAAATTCGTAAGGAAAGTACCTCCCGGAACGCGCTTGATTCGTTGAACAGTAACATGAGATGTATTGAAATTCCGCTAATTCCGATAGCTTGAGAAGCTTTTCCTCTGTTGAACAGTAACATGAGATGTATTGAAATCGGTAATTGACCTCGAAACAACCGGACTTGATCACGGTTGAACAGTAACATGAGATGTATTGAAATAAGAGCTAGATTATCTACTCGGAATGGTCTTCCAGAGTTGAACAGTAACATGAGATGTATTGAAATGAGCATGTTTTACACAGTGATAGGGGAAGACGGATAGTTGAACAGTAACATGAGATGTATTGAAATTTTGTGATAACGTAACACGCCCGTTCATCGTTCGGAGTTGAACAGTAACATGAGATGTATTGAAATACGTATTGCCGTTCGGTGCTAATTTGATTGTCGATAGTTGAACAGTAACATGAGATGTATTGAAATGTCTCATAAAAATGACCGCCACAATCAGGACATGTAAGTTGAACAGTAACATGAGATGTATTGAAATACTGATGTTAGCTCTTGCTTTCTACGAGCTATTCCCGTTTGACAGTAACATGAGATGTATTGAAATAAGCGATGGGTTACGTCCCCTATCTGCCTCCAGCCAGTTTGACAGTAACATGAGATGTATTGAAATGGGTCAAAGCCTGTTGGATTGTCCATGTCTGCTAGTTTCTAACGTACCTATGAGAATTGAAACTTAAGGTGGCTATATGAGGATAGGTAATGTGGCGCAATTAGGAGTGGTTCTTGTAGAAAGGGTATTGAGAATCAAGTATCTAATTAATTTCTCAATGCTTTAACCAATAACCTCGAAATAAGCGGAGAAAAAATGTTTCAAGTATACAAGCCGCCAAAAAACGAGAGGGAGCGAGATAATTCTTGCTCCTTTTCATGTTTATTTCATAATATCATTAAATTTACACGAGCTACACAACATGGTAAAATATAGGTATTAAATTGTAAAGAAGGAGGGATGATATTGGACGCAACAATCATTAAAACAATTGGAGAGCTAGTCCAAAATACAAGGCGCTCATTAAATATGACAATTACTCAATTGTCAGAATTATCAGGTGTACCTAGAGGGACGATATCAAGAATCGAGAACGGAGAAGTAAAGCGTCCAGAATTTTCGAGTGTACGTCCATTGGCGTTGACATTGAATATTCCCTTTGAAACATTGGTTGATTATTATGTAGAGGTTGAGAAAAGATCAGAATCCTTGTTACACATTCTGCAATCAACGATTCAGCAAGAAAGTTCTATTGAACTGATACGAAAAGTTGCGACTAAATACCTTGAATCTCCGAATCAAGACTGCTTAGATTTAACAGAAAAGCTGTATCAACACATCGATTCCATAGAAGATCCCTCCATTAAATTATCACTGTATAACCTCATCATCGACTACTCACGCTCACATGGAATTATGCCCTATATTGCAAAAGGATTATACCAACGATACCTTATAGAACGAAACGATTTCAGCAAATTGAAGGAAACCTACTACATTGGGAAATATATTCTTCACTACATCGAATTCTTATCGCAACAAGATCGCATTGAGTTATACTACAAGTTAGGAATTCATGCTTTTAATCTAGGAAATTATATTGAAAGCATTGACCATTGCAGGAGTGTATTAGTAGAAGATACTAGTCAAAGTCAACATAAAATATATGCACTTGGAATACTTAGAGACGCGCACTTTATTTTAGAGCAATACAAAGAGTCTGAAATGTATTCTGTACAATATAAGCAATTCAATTACCTTAATTACCCGCACACAAAAGAACATGTCATCCTAATGGATGCCCTATTTGCCGCGAAGAAGGGCGATACTGAGAAAGCAATTGGGCTGCTTTTATCCTTTCTTGAGACTTGTAGCGATATACATACAGTTTCTGCATACAAGCAGCTGCTTGAATTGTACCTACAACAGAAAAACCTTGTAGGAATGAAGGATACATTGGACAAATGTAAAGAGATTAAACCAGTCACTGATACTAATAATCCTTTGATATGTTCAATGTACGGCGACTTACTGAGGATCAAAGGGGAGTGCTGTTTAACATTAGGTGAATATACGCAATGCATAGAATTAATGTTGGAAAGTGCCTCATGGTACTCCAAAGTAAACGATACCAAGAAAGAGAAAGAATGTCTTAACGTAATTATGCGAATCAATTTAGAACATAATGTTTCTCCGCAGGATACATTTAATAAGTTAAGCAAATATTTCACTCATAGCACTAAAGAAATGGAGGATTAAGTATGAAAAACTTAATCAAAAGCCTGTATTTCAAGTCTCTTCTTTACACAGTTACCTTTGTGACAACAGTAGCGGCACTATCAGGCGGATCAGGAAGCATATATCCGTGGTAATGTTGGGAGCATCTTTTGATGCTCTTTTTCATTTTTCGACAAAGTGATACAGTGGTATTTTCTCACATATCTTACTGGAACGTGCATTATACTCAGGAGAGAGATAGTGTACGTGAGGTGAGCGTTATAGATTCATTGGAGCATAAAATTAATGAGCTTAGGAAGAAGCTTACAGAGATTGTTCAGATTAAAGGTGGATTTGCAGACGAAGAAGTGATACGAATCAGCCAACAACTTGATACATACATTGTACAAATGCAATCGCGACAGGAAAAAAGAAAGAATCAATAATCCAATAACTCCGATACTCGGTTTAACGTATTGGGGTTATTTTATTTTGAAATGGTAATAATAGATTCATATAGAGGAGGCTTGATATGATGGTTTAAAGAAGTGCGGAACTGCAAAGTGACTCCCTATTAAAGTCCTTATCAAATAACGGGCAACATTGTGAGAGCTGCTTTAATGTAAGATTTATCTCCTGCCCGTTAATCTTGCGCCCTAAGTTACAGAAGATGTGAGAGTTTCCCTTTAATCGGTGCACTTTACACAAAGACCTCGGTCTTTCCAGTCGGAAATACCAAGGTCTAAAGAGTTTAACCAGTGGCGTTGGTTTTATCTTTGCTTTCTTGTTCCTCTGCTGCTATTGCATTTATTCTCTGTCAAAGGATCATCGACCACACGAATACTGGAAATTTGGTTCGTTCGATAAAGAATTTGAACGGGACCAGCACACTTAAAACATTTCCACAGTGTAATCCAACCTTTCCCTTGTCTGACGACTACCTCTTGTACAAAGGAAGGAAACCCTTTATTTTGGCCCTTAATACGTACGAACACATATTTACCGACAAACTTTTTTAGACTGGCTGTTGACATGACTGCACTCCCTTATCATAGGCATATTTTTTTATATTCTGTTCACTCCTTCGTTGTGTGGGTTTGTAGCCCTATAATCAGCAGGATTGCCTGCGAAAAACAAACATTCATGACCATTCCGGGTCGCAGGCTTGATGACATTTCGAAAAAATACCAAGCTAGGCGCGTTGCAGGGCATAGTGATATTTTGGGTGTAGCATAAAGGAGTTATTGATATTGGATGGGGACAAAATGGAAAGAGCCCTTGTCTTAACAAGGGCTCGGAAAGAATCTATTCGATCACATGTATTTTTGGGGAGTACATATTTTTGAAGATGGGTAAAACAAAGTACTGAGGGATACAGCATGTTGTATTCTTGCAGAACTAATTTAGCGTGGAGCTAATGTATAGGTTTCACCCAGAGCTGTAATGTTGCTGAGAGTATCTTTCCAGCCTGATTTTTCTACAAGAGTTTTAACGCCTTTTGCGATTTCCTCATAGAACTGCTCTTGTTTTTTGTTGTATTTGGGATTGTCGTGAGGATTCGGAGTTATTTTGTACGTATGTTGGCCTGGGTTGAATGTAATCCCTCGATTTTTTCCGAAAGATTCTTCGATATATTTATATGTTTCTTTGTTGATCGTGATTGAGCCACTTACCCCTTTAGCATCTACATTAGTGCCGGAGAAAGGAAACACGATTAAAGCAATGGCCAAAAACAGGGACAATGATACGGCAAGAAATCCTTTTTTCATGTAAACACTCCTTCTTTTGAACTGAAAGGTGGCCACCTCCTTATTTTATATATTCCATTTTGCGTGGATAATACCTTAAATTTACTTTTTTGTTGTGCGAATGACGTGTTGGTGCTGCCCCATAAAAAATAAAGCCTCGGATTGCCCGAGGCTTGTTTGTTACTTCAGTGGCTCAGTTTTGAACTTGGAACGCATCTCATCATAATTTTTCTTCATACTCTCACTTTTGCTATCAGACTCGAAGCCGAATCCTATCTTCCCATCCATCGTTAACACGATCATTTCTTTATCTTTCCCGTCTACAGTTCCTGACAGCAATACGATAGTGGCTTTCTCTCCATCCTTTTCATACTCCGTTGATTCAATAACTTTCGGGTTTTTGTACATACTCTTTTCAGGAATTTCTAGGCTTATCCCCATAGCGAACAGCGGCATAGCTTCTGGATGTACCTTCTCTTCAACGAACTTTTTCTTAGCCTCTTTATCGGTGCCATTTAGGTATGTATTGATATAATCGAGTGCTAAAGCTTCATCTTTGGATGCTTGTCCGCCTCCGCAGCCTACCAATACTAATACGCAAATCAAGAATATTGCACTAATTTTCTTCAAATAAATAACCTCCTTTTTTCTACATTATATGACTAGTTGCTCATATACGCACGAAAAACATCATAGACGAAAATGATTCGTTTTGAACGTACCTATGAGGATTGAACGAAATGATAGGAAAAAGGAGTTGCGAGGTAGAAAAAAACGGCAGCCCAAAAGGTCAAGTTAGGGCTTGCAAGGACCTCCAGACTCGACTTTTTGGTTTTACCGTACGTATGGATTATCCATGTCATCGGCCAGTCCTTACTCTGAACCCGTTATTCTCCTCGGATTTAGATACTTCAATGGCGGCGGCATCGACCGCTTGTTGGCCTTTTTCATCGATTTGAATTAACGCTTCTTCAATGGTTAGTTTATTCGCAATGACGTCCTCCACGATTTGGTTCCCGACGCTTTTGAAAGCGTTGATGATATCGTAATGAACGGAATCATAAGCATTGTGATTGGATGGGGTAGCCTTAAGCATTGTCAATGGGGTTAGGTCATGTCCCTTCACGGCAGCAATAAGTTCGGTTCGCGCCGGAAGTCCGTGGTTGATTTCCGTGGAAGTCACGGCTCCTCCTTGCATCATCCACTTCAGCAACTCCCAAGCTGCTTCCTGCCGCTCCGAAGCTGCTGAGATTCCGTAAATTTCCTCAATGCGATAGTAATCGCTGAATTCCGGCTTGCGCGGATCTACAGGAACAGTTACCATGTCCCAATTAATAGCCTTTCCGCCCTCGAAATTACGATTAATGTCAAAATTATAAGCGGCGACCTGGGATTGCAACACCATAGCGGCATTGCCTGTGTAGATGGGGTCGAGTGACATCGTACCTTCGGTTTGCTGCGTTTGCTTATAGATGCGTCCAGAGCGCAGAGCGTCAATCGTTCTACTCCATATTGCCTTCCATGCGGGTGTGTTCATCTGGATTTTTAAGGTTTCGGGATCGATGAATCGCAATCCTTCCGTTTGTCCCCAACGCATAATGAGCGAGATTCCTACATTTTCATAGTAATTGGGCTTAAATCCGTATAACGGTTCTCCATCATCGGTCTGCAAGGGAAAGCGGGTCGCCAAGTCAAAGATATCTTTCCAAGTGGATTGATTCTTCGGAAGCGGGATTTTGTATTTGGCAAACAGATCTGTATTGTAGTAAATGGCGTAGCTTGAGAAGGTAGGCGCCAAACCGTAAAGTTTGTCTCCAGATATCCTTTTTAAGGAATCGAACATGATCGGAGATATGTTCTTCCACGCATCAGGATCTTGCTTGATAAACGGTTCAAGATTAAGTAGATCGCCTGAGTCGCTAAGCTTCTTATACGCGGATAAATTGCCCATATAACGTAGATCAGCCGGTGATGAATGATCCGCCTCGGGGATAACTTGAATGCTAATAAAGGAGGATTTTTGCTCAAAGGCATGACCATATCTCTTGTAGAACTCGGTTGGTGAAGGGTACTCCACCGTGATCGTTATCGGCTTCTCAACGTTGCTTTGGCAAGCTGATAATAATAGCATCGAGAGTATAATACAGAGTATTGCAATTTTGTTCTTCCCCATGATGATACCTCCAACGAATATAAACTGGAAACGGAATGATCCGCATACATCGGAATTACTTTGGAATCTGCTGAGCCTCGTTCTGCAATTGTTGCAGAGCTTCTTCCAGCGACTGACCGCCATTCAGTATGTTTTTGATTGCAGCATTCGCCTTATCTACAAGTTCAGACGGCACTTCTTCCACGGGATGATAGGATTGCCGCGACGCATACATGGCAGATAGTCGTTCACGTTCCTCTTGATTCGTGCTCAATTCGTTTTGTAAGGTGGAAAAGCCATATAAAGAGCGGTAATTCCATTTCGCAACGGTGCGAGAATTAAGAAACTTCACCAGTTCCCAAGCTGCTTCTTTCTCTGTAGATTGAGCGGATACTGCATACAATCCGTCGATTAGCAATGTATCGTTGTTGTCCGACTGGTTGGGGTGAACAGGAAATGGAGCTAGCGCCCATTGAAATGTAGTTTTTTTCTGGGCGGCCAACTGCTTGTACTCTTCATACGTAACCACAGCCATTGCTTGCTTGCCAGCATGAAAGGCCTCCATGTACGTATTGAGATCGGAGCTATTTATTAATTGTCCACTCTTCAATAAGGGAAGCGTAAGCTGCCAAATTTGCTTCCAGGAGTCGCTTGAGACTGTCGCTTGGGGTGGATTGCCCTGCATCATGGTTAGGCCTTGCCCGAAGCCGACTTTCAGCATGAATTCAAAGGAAGAAGAATCATTGGTTCCAAGACCGATAAGCGTGTTGCCACGCCCGTCATCCTTTGGAAATTTCCCGGACAAGCGGAGCAAGTCCTCCCAAGTCATTCCTTCTTGCGGATATTCGATATGGTACGCATCGAAGAGGTCTTTATAGTATGCGATAGCTTGTCCGTGGAAGGTAGGAGGCAATCCATATAGCTTCCCATTTCCAATTGAGCGGGCATATTCGATGACTTGCGGAATGTACTCTTCCAGCGAGAAGGAATCTCGCTTTATCCATAAGTCTAATTCTTGCAAATCGTTGCTCTCTGCCATTTCTTTTACTAGATTAGGCGGCAAATAGATAATATCGAATTTGTTCTGCTGAACCCAATTCTCCACAGATAACTTCTTGGTCACGAGAGGAATTGTAGATACGATAGAAAGCCTTATATTAGGGTACTCTTGATTAAACAGATTGCCGTAGCGCTTTAGAAAAGCATTTTCATTCGTATACGCAATCGTAAGCTCTGCCTTTTTATCCTTAGAGAATGGAGGGGCCTCGCTTTTTTGACACCCCGTTAATATACTAGCTAAGCATAGTATTGAAGCGAGAAGCGTTGGAAAGAGTCTTCTTTTCAATAGAAACACCTCGATGTGGAAATTAGACTTCTAAAATATCCCAGATATTTTTGTAATCTATTTATACTATATATTGGTATAAATGTAAATAGAGAGTGATGTGTGACTATGTTGAAGGTGTTGGATCATAAAATGATCGCGGAAAATATTGAGGAGATTCGTCTTGTCGAGGAAGCTTTAACGACAAAAAATAAGTCAATATCACTAACATTTAGGTCACGCTTACGGCGAGGCCTTTTTTTGATTGAGAGGAGGCGAAGGATGTGAACAACGAATAAGGGAGTGAGGGGAGAGCTAGCTGCCCTTCAATCGGGGCAGCTAGAGAAATAATCATTGAAATCGATTAAGCAGAGTTGGGAAAGAACTGTTACGGAGGCTTTGAAAAGCATAGAAGAAAAATCCTAGTCTGAATCGATAAGTTCGAGGCGCTCAAGAATTTTAATTGTCGTCAGAGCTGATAAGCGAACAGTCAATTCAACATTACCTGTTAAGACAGAATCATCTTCCAGGGCTTCTTTATTTTTGGCGAAAACCTCTTCGGTAACTTCGTTAACTAGTTTAAGAATTATAGACTTATCCATAAAAATAACCTCCATTCCGTCGATAGTTCTACATACTTCGACAAGTAAGGAGGTTTTTCCTACGTCTCTCAGAATTATTTTATGGAATACTCATTTACTTCGAACGTTAGTATTTTATCGAAAATTACATAGTCTTTGCGGTTGCTGAACGGGCCCTTGTTATTGTTATGCTTGTTTATGGCATAGGATGCTGTGCCTGAACCGGCTTGTTTATTTTCATACCAGTTGATAAAGGCGTTCACTTCTCCCAAGCTCAGGTCAAATTCCTTTTCTAACCCCGTTGTCATGGCAACGACTAGAATTGCTCTTTCGCCTTGTTCGGGTTCCGGTTCTGGTTTAGGCTCGGGCTTTGGCTCTGGTTTAGGTTCCGGCGTTTTCGGATCGAACGGTTGTAATGTGCTGCCGTCGGGCAAATCCAGAGCAACGATATATAAGTATTCTTTCGTGTTGTTCACGATTTCAACGGAGTGTTCTTTGGACGCCAAACTAGGGCTTTCGTACGTGATTCTCGAAGTGCTGTCATTATTGCCGTATAGTGAGAAATTGTCTGTTTTTACTCCATCAATATAAACATCGATGTCCTTTGAGCCAGTGCTGAAGTAGTAGGAAATGAATCGGAATTGTTCTCCGACGAAATTAAATTTCATCTTCGCGCCGCCCGTTTGCCATACGTTTTTGGTACAGCGCGACACCTCACAGACAGCCCATTGTCCCTCGTATGTTATGTTGAACTCGTCATACAGGAATCTTTTCCAACCGTTCTCGGGATTGCTGGATGCTTGCCCAATATTTGAAGCATATACACTTGAAGAAAATGATAATACAAGAAAGATGGATAATAAAACAGGCAGCAAGTATTTTTTCATAAGATCGATCTCCTCAAATGATTAATATATGGACATATTACTGGGTATTAATAGGGATTGTCTAAACATATGAATCCATTTATTGATAGAAATAGAAATAATTTATAAAAAATATATATTGGGTGGTGGAAAGAGAACGTTTGTCGGAGCATTAAAAATAGCTAAGAGGAGTTTATATAACGTGGGGTGCTCTAAAGCTTGCATGGTTTATGTTGCAAGGGCTCGAAATAAACAAATAAACAAGAGCCGTTGAGGAAAGAATCCCACGGCCCTATTTGTAACAGTAAATTTAAATTGTTTTTTTGAACTCGAACTTGTATTTCGAATTAGGATCGAAATCGTTCGGCCCAACCGGCATTACTCGATAAAAAGCTTTTTCTCGCGGCTTAACGGTTCCACTATGAAACTCTTGTAAGCCCGGGCCGTTTTGGTTTATATATTGAATCGAGATAATATTGTTATCATAATCCGTTCGAACGTATTGGAGTTGCAAATTCAAACCAAATGGGGGAGTCAACAATACATAGTAATTTTGTTCCCATTGTCCGTAGGAATTATCATAGACATACCAATCTTCGTCAGTCAAGCTTTCGAGAGGTACCCAAGACTGGTAATAAGAACCGTCTGACATGTCGTTAGCTGTTCTCATTGTATCTCCCCAACCATGGAGTGCAAACGACGAACTTGATCCAAAGACCATTAAACAAGCGACCAGCGCGATTGATGCTGATAGTTTCTTTAATCTCTGCATATTTCATGCCTCCCATTATTTCAGAATCTGAATGTAGATCCTATGAGCGTGTATGAAATACCAAGATGTAAAAGAACTCAGTTTCTGGCTGGCCAACCATGATTAATCTTAACATACATTTTTGTCCGAGTATATAGTATTTATGGATTATACTGGTTTTTTTATTATTGAGATTTAGTTGGTTATGCCAAATTAATATAAGCTTCACAAGCCAAATTTCAGGAAGTTGGTTGTGCAGTAGAAGTCGCGAAAACTGCGCATAAGCAATGGTGGCATGACGTGGCACCATTGAACTGCCTGTATCATAGAAAAATTTCAATAACACATAGACAATCAAGGCTGAATAAAGCTGCCCATATACTGCATTTTCTGTCGTACCAAATAAAGTTGGTACTTCAGATGCTGCTTTATCCAACGAAAGAAAAGCTCGATCTGCCAGCGGTTTTTATAAATCTCAGCGATTTGATCTGCGGAGATCGTTCTTAGATCCGTAACTACCCGGATTTCATGTCCATGTCCATCTTGAAACATGACGACTCTATGACGCTCTTGGGATCGGCATTGGGGTGTTCCCAGTAAACAAGTGATATCCTTGGTAACAGGAGAATCGTTTGTTTTCTGTCAACGTAAAGAATGTGGAGATACGATCTGTACGTTCTCTTTCAATCGAATGACAAAGGATTGACCTTCCGTTTTATAACGATCAAATCATTCGATTTTTCCGTACGCGCGATCTTGCACGAGAATATATGACGAATCTGCAAGTTCCTCGCCAACAGGTCCGTCATGGCGGGAGCCAACTGTCTCTATCACGTTCTGTGGCTGACTACTGGCAGCGTGGAAGGCAGCGTGCAGCTTGAGTCCAGTATTGTAGCAGGGTGTAGACCGAAAATTTACGAGCTGTCTCGTGATATCCTACCAGTTGGGCTGTCTTCATTACTTCTTCTTCGGACAATATGGATTGTAGGAAAGACTGGAACATGGTAGACTTTTTCATGAGGGTCGCCTCGTTTCGGGAGTTTGTAGGGGTACAAACATTTTACCGAATGAGCGGCCTTTTCGCTATTTCAAAATAGTATTTTATTGGATAATCAACAGGCGTGATATTTTAGCAGGGATCTCCTTGTTAAAGATCGAAATATGTCTAAGGAGAGAATTGGGGTTGGGTATTGCGCGCATTCACAACATTCATCATCCCTTATGGTGCTTTTTATAGTTCAATGAACAAAGCATATATGTCAGATTGACAAGGAGAGGTACTGAATGCCAGTAAATGTAATCATAGGTGACTTATTAAATGCGGAGGAACCGATTATTGGACACCAAGTGAACTGCCAAGGGGTAATGGGTTCAGGCATAGCGAAGGCACTGCGGGACAAATACAGTACGTTGTATCCAAGCTATAAGCAGTATTGTTCCCAGCATAACAGTCCAGATGAACTGCTGGGCAAGTGTCATATCGTCCAGGAAGGTTCTCGATATATAGCGAATCTGTTCGGTCAAGTAGACTATGGCAGACAAAAGAGTAGAATATATACGAACTATGAGGCGCTTCGAACCTCCCTGACTACGTTACGAGAATATGCTGTGCAGAACCAATTATCTGTTGCTCTGCCTTATGGTATCGGTTGTGGCTTGGCTAATGGAGATTGGGATGTTGTAAGTGAGATTATTGAACATGTATTCGGTGATTATGATGTTATTCTGTACAAGCTATAACTGTATCGTTTCGATATTTCAATCAATACATCTTCCCACTACATTTCGATGTCAGTACTGATCTCGGAGCTGATTGACAGGTACTGAGGAGATTGTGGCTCGATCAACTCAGGCAGGTGAATGAGGAAGACTACTTCTATCTTATATTTGCCTCTCGGTACCGGCTTGTCTTCGTTATTTTGAAAAGACCATCGTTCCTCATAGCTCATCTTCTCATCCTTGTTCAAGGTTCGTTCGACTACTTCTGCGGTAAAAAGTTTATTCAACGACCAACGGTACACTTCTTTGCCAACTTCATTCTTTACGATAAAGTCGTACGGTTTCGATCCATAGGAAATGACCAGATCTTCTCCTGCCACATTGTGTATCCCGAATTGCAGTGTTACGTGGTCCTTATGCTGCTCTGTTGAGAGAAACGTTGTAAGCATATGATTCGCCCCTTATCTATCCATATGATAAAAAACAGAAACAACCTCATCCCTCATAGTGTGAAGTGCTGCGAAAGATTCCACCCGAGAGTTACTATCCCCGAAGTCGGTTTCGCTTACAAATTCTCTTCCCATCTCTATCCAAACCTAAGTGAGATGTGACAAAGCCGCTGCACCTGACCTCGGTACAACGGCAGGAAATAATATTCGACCTCTGCTGCTCCCCCTGTAAACGATTCTACCAATGTTATATCCAAAATGTCTCATAGAATAACATTACAATTAAGCTCGTAAGTACACCAACCACCATCCAACCCCATATGTTTGTGAACAGGCTGTTTTTATACTCGCCCATATACTTTTTGTTGTTCGTTAGAATCATGATAAAGATAAGAACCGGCACCATCAGCATGCCGCCTATTGCTTGTGTGAGTACAGCGATGAAGTTGAACGGCAAATCCGGGATCAAAATAAGCAGTACTGCTAATACAAGATTGCCGATGTAGACGAGATAGAACTTCGGCGCTTCTTTTATCTTATTGTTTAAGCTGTGCTCCTCGTTGTGAGATGAGAATATTCTATGAGTCATGTTGCAAAAAGTGCATGGGCACCTAAAATTTTGTTGTGATTTTGCAACAGAGAGGCTGGGAACAAGCAGAGTGTTGAGAAATTCTCAACATCAATTCAGTTGTACTAGCACATTTTGATCAACAGGAGAAGTAGAATATAGAAATATTTTACAGGAGGGGGAAGGGTATGAGTACAGGTACATTTCTTTTAATGGTGGTTTCGACAATCGTATCGTATTCACTCGGAATATATGTGTTGAATAAATTTCATGGGCGGAGAAAGTAAAGGAACATTGGTGATTCACGTATTTTTGAAAAAAGAATGAAACAATGTCGAAAATATTCGAATATAATATAAATTCTGTGCGGTGATCGAGATCATATCGTAAAACCGTTTACGGAACCTGTAACCGTTAGTGCTATAAGGGTGAAGGCCAATAAATCCATTAATGTCGGGTTCTACGATAAAAATGGAAGATATATTACGGTCAACGGAAAAACGTTGAATAAAATCTCGGCTGAGGAAGCAGATGGAAGACTGATTTCGATTCCTCAAACTAAAGGTATATATAAGGCTATTTTGTTTAACGATTTAAGTGTGCCCGTAGATATTAACGAATTCAATCTCTATAACGACAATGGGTATGTGACCGAAGAATCCGAACTGACTGCTAGTGGTGCTGTTAACAGTGTAAACTTGAAATGGGATCCAGTAAAAAATGCGACTGAATGAGATCTTTACCGTACAAGCCGTATTGAACAATGCAACAAACATTTACGCAGAAGATTTTAACGTGAAATATGATAAAACGCGTTTCCAGCTGGTAAAGGTAGAAGCGGCAGACCATATGGGGTTATTCCATAATGGAACAGTAGCCGATGATACAGTAAGATTGATCACTGCAAGTTTGGGTAAAGATTATGGCATCAACGGAAAAGGTACATTGGTTCACTTTACGTTCAAAGCAATCGGTCTTGGAAAAGGCAAAATTGACGCAACAAAAGGGAAAATCGCGGATAACGGAACCACTGAGGTTACATTGACCGAAGAAAATTGCGGTGAAAAAGAGATTGAGGTTATTGGTGGGGAGTTAACGAATTTTACACTGACGCACCTTGGTTTTTTGGGATTTAACTATACAGAGGACAAAAATAAATTGACCGATGAGTTGAAAAACTTGTTAGGCTCCACGGGCAATGTTGCAGATGTCGATCTCGTTCAGTTGACAAATGCAATTTTGGCTAACCCGAACTACGATTTCAATAAATAATAGGTTTGCCGCTCCTTATGGGGGCGGCATTCTTTGTTTGATCAAGCAAACAGAAGAGTTTCAATACCAAAATCGTCTTGAATAATTTGGAAATTGGATCTATAGTAAGTATAACGTCAACATACTAACCGGTCAGTATGTTGAGCGAAAGGAGAATATGCAATGAATTTCGATTATTCCAAGAAGGTTGAATCTTTGCGGAAAACGTTGCTGGAATTCATGAATGATGTGGTGTATCCGCAAGAACGAACGTACGAGGAGCAGCTTAGTCAGGCCGGCAGCAGATGGGAGATTCCTCCGATTATGGAGCAGATGAAGGAGCAGGCTAGGCTGGCTGGTCTCTGGAACCTGTTCCTGCCGGACAGCGAATACGGTGCAGGCCTCAGCAACCTAGAATATGCGCCCCTGTGCGAGATTATGGGACGTTCTCTTATTGGCCCAGAGGTATTCAATTGCTCGGCGCCAGATACGGGCAATATGGAGGTACTAGTGCGGTATGGGACGCGGGAGCAGAAGGAGAAATGGCTTGTTCCTCTGCTTGAAGGGAATATCCGTTCATGCTTTTCGATGACGGAACCGGACGTCGCGTCCTCGGATGCAACGAACATTGAAGCAACCATTGAACGGCAAGGCGGCGAATATGTCGTAACCGGACGCAAATGGTGGTCTTCCGGTGCCGGAGATCCGCGCTGCAAGGTGGCGATTGTGATGGGGAAGACCAATCCGAACGCGTCGGCCTATGAGCAGCAGTCTATGATTCTCGTGCCAATGGATGCTCCCGGTGTAATGGTCAAGCGCATGCTGCCCGTGTTCGGCTACGATCACGCACCGCACGGGCATGCAGAAATTGAGTATGATCGCGTACGAATACCGCTGGATTCCATGCTGTGGGAACCGGGCAAGGGATTTGCCATTGCGCAGGGAAGGCTTGGTCCGGGACGCATCCATCATTGCATGCGCTTAATCGGCGCGGCAGAACGGGCACTCGAAGTGATGTGCAAGCGTGTACGGCAGCGTTCCGCATTCGGCAAGACGCTAGACCGTCAGGGCGTTGTGCAGGATTGGATTGCCACCTCGCGTATTGAGATCGAGCAGGCCCGATTGCTGACGCTTAAGGCGGCTTACATGATGGACACGGTCGGAAATAAAGCGGCGAAAGCGGAAATTGCCATGATTAAAGTTGTCGCTCCCAATATGGCGCTGCAGGTGATTGACCGGGCCATTCAGGCGCTTGGGGCCGCAGGTGTCTGCGAAGACTTCCCGCTTGCCTCGCATTGGGCCAATGCGAGAACGCTGCGCTTGGCGGACGGGCCGGATGAGGTGCACAAGGCGGCCATTGCCAAAATGGAGCTTCGCAAGTACGAAGAGATGAAAGCGATTACGATGTGAAAAGGGTAGAAACGATTAGAACAAATTTGAAGGTACAGAACGAGACTATAGCCTTTTCATGAATGGGGGATGGAAGGTGAACGTCAAGCAATTATTTGACTTAACAGGTAAAACGGCGATTGTAACTGGCGGCGGGCGAGGACTCGGCGAGCAAATTGCTCAAGGCTTGGCTGAAGCGGGTGCGAATCTCGTTCTCTGCTCGCGCAGGGTTGACGCATGTCTGGAGACGGCCGCTCGAATCCAACAGGATACAGGCTCCTCATGTCATGCGATAGCTTGTGACGTCAGAAATCCAGACGACGTACGGCGTGTGGTGGAACAGACGGCGGAAAAGTTCGGTCGTCTCGACATTTTAGTGAACAACAGCGGGGCCTCTTGGGGCGCGCCAGCTGTCGATATGCCGCTCGAAGCTTGGAATAAAGTAATGGATATCAATGCGACCGGTACGTTCTTGATGTCGCAGGCGGCAGGGAAGATCATGATTGAGCAGCGCGGCGGCAAAATCATCAACATCGCTTCCGTGGCAGGACTGGGCGGTTCGGATCCGGCATGGCTGGATGCCATTGGCTACAGCGCGAGCAAGGGCGCGGTCATTGCATTCACGAAGGATCTTGCGGTCAAATGGGGCAAGCACAACATTCATGTCAATGCGATTGCTCCGGGATTTTTTCCGACCAAGATGACCCGCGATGTTCTTCAACACGGAGGCAAACAAATAGTAAGCCTCACCCCGTTGGGGCGGCTCGGATCTGATCGCGATCTGAAGGGGAGCGTCGTATTTTTGGCATCTGAGGCTTCCGATTACATCACCGGTGCGGTGCTGACTGTGGATGGCGGCATGACAGCCATGTAACTGTCCCTGAATCGCGATCCATGGCAGGTGTTTCGTCCTTTTTATCCAGTAAAGCTATTTTGAAAGAATGAAGGAGGTCTGCATACCATGACGTCCAGGCAAGAGACATTACAGCAGGATACGATTCCCGTTCGCAAGGGCGAGGAGTTGAATGTTGCTGCGCTAGAAGAGCATTTACGCGAGCATCTCGATATTCCGGAAGCCCCATTGGAAGTGGAGCAGTTCGGGGCGGGACATTCCAATTTAACATACGCGATACGGAGCGGGGATTGGCAGGCAGTAGTGCGCCGTCCTCCACTAGGGCCAGTCGCTCCTAAAGCACACGATATGCAGCGCGAATATACGATCCTCTCAAGACTGCATCCATTTTTTTCGCTTGCACCTCGTCCGTATTTGTACTGCGGCGACACCTCAATCATTGGCAGTCCTTTCTTCGTGATGGAGCGCCGGAACGGAATCGTGTTGGATCGAAGCTTTCCATCGGATGTGGAATATACGCCTCAACTGGGCAGGGATATTTCCGAGACGATGGTCTCGACATTGGCCAGGCTGCATGAAGTTCCTTATCGTGAAACGAATCTGAGGGCGATTAGCCAGCCAGACGGCTTTATGCGTCGGCAAGTGCATGGATGGATAGAACGTTATGAGCGAGCCAAAACGGATGAGATCCCAGGAGAAGAGAAACTCAAAAAATGGCTGGCTGATTTCTTGCCGAATTCGCAGACACCGACTGTCATCCATTACGATTATAAGCTGAACAATATCATGTTCGCAGGCGACAATCTTACAGAGATCGTCGGCGTATTTGACTGGGAGATGGCTACGGTGGGCGATCCAATGGCCGATGTCGGAGCAGCGCTCAGCTACTGGTTCGAACCGAATGATCCGTCGGAACTGCTGCACGGCTTGGGGCATGTCCCGCTTACGGTTCGCTCGGGCTTCATGTCGCGTGCCGAATTCCTAGAGGCATATGCGTCAAAAAGCGGGCGAGATGTATCGGAGGCCCATTACTATTTGACCTTCGCTTACTTCAAGCTGGCGGTCATCTGTCAGCAAATTTACTACCGTTGGAAAAAAGGGCAGACGAGCGATGAGCGCTTCGGCCGTTTCAACGATACCGTACAGACGCTGATTGCTCACGCTTGGCAGCAAGCAGAACGTGGCAAGCTGTAAACTAGATTACGATTATTGCGCAAGATAGAGTTGCGGTTCATCACAATAGGGAGGTTCTTTGAAATATGGGCAATGAGCATTTACTTGTACAAAAGATAGGGCATGTTCTGTCGTTGAAGCTGAATCGTCCAGAGAAGCTGAATGCGTTCAGTCCTTCGATGATTCGGGGGATTATCGATGCGCTGGAGGAGGCGCAGAGAAATACTGACATTCGAGTTATCTGTTTGTCGGGGGCAGGACGCGCCTTCAGTGCAGGCGGAGACGTGACGACAATGAGCGGCGCAAAGCCGAATAACGTCTATGATCATATTGGAATGATGAATGAACTGGTTCATTCCATTAAAGAAATCGAGAAGCCCGTGATGGCGGTCGTGCATGGATTCGCGGCAGGGGCAGGCTTCAATCTCGCGTTAGCTTGCGATTTGATTGTTGCAGCCACTGATGCCAAATTTGCGATGAGCTTTGCCCAAGTCGGTCTCATCTCCGATGGAGGGGGATTGTTCTTCTTGCCGCGCCTCATTGGCATACATCGAGCTAAGGAATTGCTATTTAATGCCGAGCCGATCGATGCGGAATATGCCCACCGCTTAGGTATCGTAAATAAGCTGTATCCTTTGGAGCAATTGGAATCCGGTGCGCTGGAATACGCATCCCGCTTGGCGAAGGGTCCCATTAAGGCGTATGGGATGCTTAAGAAAATCGCCGACCGGTCGTTGACTTCCTCGTTGGATGACATATTAGAACGGGAGAGAGTTACGCAAGCCATGATGGTCACGACCGAGGATCACCTGGAAGGTGTCCGGGCGTTCGTCGAGAAGAGACAGCCTTCTTTCAACGGTCTGTAGCACTTGTCGGTTTTATTTGTTCTGAATGACAAAATGGTTAGCAATGAGGAGGCGATTTCTGATGACGCAATCCCATTATGCGCACTGGCCCGCGCGAATGCCTGTTTCCATTTCAGTTCCGGACACGACGCTTACTGACAACCTGGAGGTTTCTGCCCGCCGTTATCCGGATAAGACGGCAATCATTTATTATAATAACTCTATTTCCTATCGAACCTTATGGAAAGAAGTCAATTTAATGGCCGCTTATTTGCTCCATCTTGGCGTGGAGCAAGGCGATCGCGTGCTGTTATATATGCAGAATAGTCCTCAGTATATTATCTCCTATTACGCGATTATGCGATCCGGCGCTATCGTTGTACCTATCAATCCTATGAATCTGACCGAAGAGCTTTCCTACCTTATTGAAGACAGCGATGCAAGAGTCGGCTTTGTGAGCCAAGAGCTGTACTCACGTATCGAACCGTTGTTATCAGATCGTTGCCTCGAACGCATCATTGTTGCTACCTATTCGGATTACTGCAGCAATGTGGGTGAAGAAGTGCCTGACATCGTCAGGGCATCACGTCTTGAATCGATATCCCCACAAGCTGTGTCCTGGACGGAGGCCATGAAGGTAGCGACTGTTCATCGGGGTTCCTTCCCGACGACGAAGGGAAGTGATCTGGCAGTTCTCCCGTATACATCGGGCACGACCGGCAAGCCAAAGGGGTGTATGCACACCCATAAATCCGTACAAGCGAACGTGATTTCATCTGCCTACTGGGGGGGATTGACACCGGAGGCAAAGGGATTGGCGACACTTCCCTTCTTCCATGTCATCGGCATGATTCATGGCATGCACGCTCCCATTTTTGTCGGTGCAGCCATGGTCATCATGACGCGTTGGGATCGCAGCACGGCTGCCCTGTTAATGGAACGCCACAAATGTACGTATTGGACAGGAATCAGTACGATGATTATTGACTTTTTAGCCAACCCTGAACTATCTCAGTATGATTTGAGTTCGCTTATGCTAATTAACGGTGGCGGAACTGGGCTGCCGGAGGTCGTGGGCGAGAAGCTCTACCAGGTTACGGGACTGCGATTCGTAGAAGGATATGGATTATCCGAAACGATGGCGCAGACGCACTGCAATCCGCTTGACCGTCCGAAGCTGCAATGTCTTGGCATTCCAGCCTTTGGCGTAGACTCGCGGGTCATTGACCCGATGACACTTGAAATAAAAGGGCCGGGGGAAGAAGGAGAAATTATTATAGACGGACCGCAGTTATTTCAAGGCTACTGGAATGATTCAGAGGCTACGCGGGCCGCTTTTGTAAACGTGGAAGGCAAATCATTCTTCCGCACGGGAGACATTGGGCGGTACGACGAAGATGGATACTTCTTCATCGTCGATCGAATGAAGCGCATGATTAACGCATCGGGATTCAAAGTATGGCCAACGGAAGTAGAATCGATTCTATATCGGCATCCGGCGATCCAAGAAGTATGCGTCATTGGCATTCCGGATGAGCGCAAGGGAGAGGAAATCAAGGCTTATATCGTCCTGCGTGAAGGGGAGCGCGGCAACGTGTCGGAAGGCGACATGATAAGCTGGGCGCAGGAGCACATGGCAGCTTATAAATACCCTCGAATTATCGAATTTGTCGCTTCGCTTCCGGTTACTGGCAGCGGCAAAATTTTGTGGCGCAAATTGCAGGACGAGGCATGGAAGAAAGCCGGGGAAAAATCGAGCTCCAGATAGAAGAATCGTATCAACGATTTGAAATGCAAAATATCCACTTGTTCCCTTTACATGTCTCTATTGTTCAAGCTAACATAGAAACATATTATTCGACATGAGGGGAGAATCACGCTTGGAGCTGTCCATGAAGGATAAAATCATCAGACACAGTATTGCGCTGTTCGAATCGAAAGGGTTCAGCGAAACCTCGATTCAAGATATTGTCGACACGCTCGGCGTGACAAAGGGCACCTTTTATTATTATTTTACGAGCAAAGAACAGCTGTTGACGCATATTCATCTGCAATATATTGACTATTTACTAGCGGAACAGCAAACCATTTTTGAACGCCCGGATAAATCGTGTCAGGAAAAGCTGGCTGGCGTAATCAACATGATGATTCGGGAAATCGCGGAAAAGGGGGCCAGCGCACGGATATTTTTTCGCGAACTTATTCATATATCGGGCGATGATCTGAATGTAATCAAGGGGAAGCGGGATCAGTTCCGGTTCAATTTACAATCTGTCATCGAGCAGGGAATGGAGAACGGAGAATTCCGCAATGATATCCCGGCGGATATGATGACATTCGGTATCCTTGGTGCCTGTAACTGGTGTTACACTTGGTTCAATCCGGAAGGCGCCGTATCCGATGTCGAGGTTGCTTCGATCTATACGAAGATGTTTTTGAATGGTATGAATAAGCAATAGCACGTATTCTTAATTGACAATACGCTTCAGGCTGTGGAGGATCGTGAATCACGGCAATTTCATCGTATTTATTGGCCACTATAGAGACGAGACCTCCCGTTTCGAATTTATCCCCGGCAAGGAGCAGACCAAGCAATCGGTGGTCTGCTTTTTGCGTGTGCAAGACAATCATCGCGTAATCGCAAGTTTCGTACACCCAACTGTTTCGAAAGGTTCTACCTGGAATCGTTCATTTCCTTGTTTCCTGCTGGAACTTTAATAGATGATGATCCAGCTCTTGGCTTAAGACAATTACCTTCTCATCGGTAAGGCTTTTTCTCTCTGTTGCCACTTTAAGCAATTGCTGGCGAATTCGCTCGATTTTATCTTTCAAATCTTTTTTTTGCTGATCATCAGAATTAGACGGGGCAATAGCCACTCACCCTCTCTACTTTGATAAATGTTTCTGGCTCATTCTGGCTCCTATAATGGAAAATATACCACATCAACTTTTTTTTGAATCTAAAACTTGCTGAATGTGTTCCATTGGCATGATAAATGTGATTATCGTTGGGAGATATTATGATGTTTATCGGAGATTTGGGAGAGTTTGTGAAGGGTTTTTCTATAAAATGGGACAAAAGTACAAGCTCCAATCCGCATCGCGAGATAACCAAATCGAGGTAAATGAGTTATTGCAGATCCGAATTATAGATAAAAGAAGTAACCTATGATAACATGATACAATGCGGATCAAGATAGGATAGGCATGGCATCCAGTAACTTGTGTCCGCATGTTTTGCAAGTAGCGGGAATGATTAATGACGCACAAGAGGCATAGGTGATGAATGATGGTATCTATTAAAGATGTGGCAAAGCGTGCAAACGTGTCCGTAACCGTCGTATCCAAGGCATTAAACGGATATACAGACGTAAGCGAACAAACGCGGAAAAAGGTGCTGCGGGTTGCAGAAGAGTTGAAGTATTCGCCCAATATGCTCGCCAAAAATTTAAAGCAAAAGGTCGCGAAGTCGATCGCGCTCATTATCTCCAACTTCGATCGTACCGATGGGAGAGACGGGTTGCTGGTGCAGATTATGAGCGGTGCGTTCGAGGCTGCTACCACGAACAAATATGAAATCGTGATATATACGAGCAGCTTGTCGGAGCAACAGGACAAATCGTATTGGCAGTTTTGCAAGGAGCATAAAATTTCTGGCGCTATTATTGCCGGCTTAAAAACGACCGATCCATATTTCCAGGAAATTATTAAAAGTGATTTCCCATGCGTCGTTATCGATACGATGCTGACAGGCCCTCATACGGGATCTGTATCGACGGATAATGTACTGGCAGCCAAGACCGCCATCGAGTATTTAATTGAACGTGGGCATAGATCGATTGCGATGCTGAACGGCCATGAATTTGCTGTAGTCAGCAAGCAGCGGCTCGAAGGCTATCAACAAGCGCTTGCGGAGAATGGGATAGAAGTCGATCCGAATCTGGTCATCAACGCCGACTTTTCCGAGGAGATCGCATATGAGGTGACGGAACGATTGCTGCAGGAGCAACCGCATGTTACGGCTGTGTTTGCTGCCAGCGATTTGATGGCGATTGGCTTTATGAGACGTTGCCGCGAGCTTGGTGTACGCATTCCGGATGACGTATCCGTCATAGGGTTTGATGATATTGTCCTTTCCAGCTATATGACGCCCCAATTGTCGACAGTGAGACAAAATTTCCATAGTATTTCCTATCAAGCGTTCGAACAACTTATCGATATTTTGGAGAATAATTGTCCGGGAACCCACATCAATACTCCATTCCGCATTATTGACAGAGAAACGATCAAGGTGATACAATGACCCTGAAAACGTTTTCTGGCAAGTTTTTTTATTTTTAATCATTTCGAAATCGTTTTCGATTTTTTTATCTCTGTTTCGAAAACGATTTCGGTAAAACGAAAGGCTGGGAATCTGCCATGCTTAATTACAACGCAATTATACCGGATGTAGGCGAGAACTGGGCTTTCACGGAGGAAAAATTCGATCCGCTCCGTCTCGGCAAATGCGAATCCATCATGTCACTGGGGAATGGGTACATGGGGCTTCGAGCTGTTACCGAGGAGCCTTATTTGGGGGAGACGCGCAACTTGTTTGTCAACGGAACCTTCAACAAGTTCGATGAACGGGAAGTTTCCGAGCTGCCTAATGCGGCGGATGTGACGCGGCTTGATATGTGCATTGACGGCCGCAGATTTTCCTTAGAAACCGGCAAGGTGGAGGACTACTCGCGCACACTCAATCTTTGCCATGCAGAGCTCGTGCGAACCTTCATATGGGAGAATGACGAGGGCAAGAGGATGCGATTTACATTCCGCCGCTTCGTATCGCTCGATCAGCTGCACCTGATCGGCATGAAGGTGGAAGTTACACCGCTGAACGAAGCGGTGCTTTTGCAAGTGACTTCAGGCATCAATGCGCAGCTGACCAATACGGGAAGCCAGCATTTTCATGAGGGAGAGAAGCGGATTTTCGATAAGCAATACATTCAATTATTGCAGACGACGACGCAATCTCAGATTGATTTCGTCCTCCATGCCAGTCATCGCTTCAAGTTAAATGGAGAGGCAATGGATCTGGTTCCTAAGATGGACATTCATCGCCGCAAGGCAGCGCTAAGCTATGAGATAGATATTCCTGCGGGATCAACGCTAACGCTGGAGAAACTGAGCACGATCTATACGAGCCGGGATAGTGAGTTCGAAGCGAATTATGAACTGGACTTAATGAAAGCGTTTGCTCTCGATCGAATAAAGCTCGCGGACGCTCAAGGATACGATGCTTTGTTCGAACAGCATAAACGGGAATGGGCAAAGGTATGGGAGAAATACGATATCCGCATTGATTCCGATCAATCGTTCGATGTGCTGGCACTGAGGTTTGCCATTTATCATCTCGTCGCGATGACACCAGCTCATGATCACCGTATGGGGATCGGCGCCAAAGGTCTCAGCGGTGAAGGGTATAAGGGTCATTCATTCTGGGATACAGAGATTTTCATCCTTCCGTTCTACATATACAGCAGTCCAGAGATTGCTCGTTCTTTGCTTGAATATCGTTATCTCGGTTTGGAGGGAGCCCGCCGCAAAGCGAAGGAGAACGGCTTCGAAGGGGCCATGTATCCATGGGAGCAAGCTTGGCCATCCGATGGCGAGGTTACGCCGGTATGGGGGGATGTCGATGTCGTGACCGGCTTGCAGACGAAGATATGGTCAGGATTCATCGAACAGCATATTACTTCCGACATTACCTACGCCGTCTGGCATTATTATCAGGCGACAGGCGATCAGGATTTTATGGATCGCTTCGGATACGAGATGATTTTCGACACGGCCGTATTTTGGGCGAGCCGCCTGGAATGGGACGACAACAAAGGGCGCTATCACATTAACGAAGTCATTGGGCCAGACGAGTACAAGGAGCATGTAAACAATAATGCGTTTACCAATTACATGGCTCATTTCAATATGGAGCTCGCCATTCAGTATTATGATGTGCTTCAAGCGAAGCAGCCAAGATTACTGCAGCAGCTTGACGACAAGCTGGGATTGCAGGCCGCCTATGCCAATTGGATCAGCAAAATCGATAACATTTATCTGCCACAGCCGAATGCGGAGCAAATTGTGCCACAGGATGATACCTATTTGAGCAAATCGCTGATCGACTTGAGCAAATATAAGCGGCAGGAAAAGGTCGGCAGCATATTTCTGGACTACAGCTTGGATCAAATCAACCAGCTCCAGGTATCGAAGCAGGCTGATATTATGATGCTGTTCTTCTTGCTGGAAAATAAGTTTTCTCCGGAAGTGAAGAAGGCCAATTACGAGTATTACGAGCCGAAGACACTTCATGACTCTTCACTGTCGCTATCCACGCATAGCATTTTGGCAGGAGATTTCGGCGACGAGGAGTTGGCATACAGCCTGTTCAGGAAGGCAACGGAGATTGATTTAGGGCCGAATATGATTTCTTCAGATGCAGGCATTCATTCGGCCTCGATCGGAGGAATCTGGAAGTGTGTTGTAATGGGTTTTGCCGGATTGCGGATGCTGGACGGCAAGCTCCACTTGAATCCTAGTCTGCCCAAAGCGTGGAGCAGGCTGGAATTCCCTATCTATTGGCATGGCAGTAGGCTATTGATCCAAATCACACGAGATGCGGTTCGAATCAAGTCTTCCGGAGCTGAGGAGATTGCCCTGACGATTTGTGGGAGGGAAGTTCTTATCACGCGTGAGCTAAATGTATCTCTACATTCCGATATTGCCGATATTGGGGCAGGCTCCATATAAGGTGTTATTTCTATTGTTCTCGAATTAACGAATCATAGCCTTACGAGGCTGCTGATAATGAAGTTGATCCATGCATGAACGCGCAGTGCACATCTAAAGGGAGGGTTATGAAATGAAAAAATGGGCTTGTCTATTGGTTGTGACGATGATGGTTCCTCTGATTTTGTCTGCTTGTGGCAGTGGAAAGACAGATGGCTTGGCCAAGGGAGACGAATCCAAGGAAGTCGTTGAGCTGAAGTTTACGGCATGGGGAGACGTGAACAGCGGTCAGTCCGAGGTGAAGCTGGCTGAGGAATTCAACAAAACGCACGACAATATTAAGGTGAAGTTCGAACCCGTCCCCGGTGATGGGTACGGCACGAAGCTGACGACTTCTCTGGCAGCGGGTAATGCGCCGGACGTATTCCTGATCGGTGAGGGAGACTTCTACAAATATGTTGATAAGGGCGTAATTGAGCCGTTGGATAGTTATCTGGCAGAGGATAAATCATTTGATACAGGCTTATTCCAGCAGGATCTGCTGAATATGGGCCGTATTCACGACAAGCTGTATTATTTGCCCAAAGATTTCAACCCGCTGTCCTTATGGTACAACAAAGCGATGTTCGATGAAGCGAAGATGGAATATCCAAATGAGAACTGGACATGGGATGACCTGATGGCCACAGCACAGAAGCTGACCGCGAAGGATGCAAGCGGCAAATACGTAAAATTCGGCTTTAACGCAACGAAGTGGGAATATCCAATATACACCTATCTGTGGTCCAATGGCGCAGACATCAGCAATGAGGACGGGACAAAAGCCGAAGGCTACATGAACAGCGATAAGACGATTGCTGTGCTTGAAAAATACATCGCCATGTCCAAAGGGGCTAACAAAGTGTCGCCGACACCACAAGATGCAGAAACGCTGGGCGGAGACAGCTCGATGTTCATGACGAACAAGCTGGCGATGATGGTAACAGGCCGCTGGGTGAAGTCGGATTTGGACAAATCGGATGTGAATTATGGAACGGCGCTTATTCCGAAGGGGGAAGGTGGCAACCGCGCCGGTATCATTGCGGCAGCGGGCTGGGCGATGAACGCGAACGGGAAGCATAAGAAGGAAGCTTATGAATTCATGAAATGGCTTTCTGGCACGGAGGCCCAAAAATTGCGTTCGGAAAATGGATTCGTGCTGCCAGCAACCGTCAAGGAACTAGAGGAAGTAAAAAGCAAGGAAATTGCAGACAAACCGGTTATTGAAATGATGCAGTATGCGAAAAAGCCGGTTACGCTCATATCCGGCAATGGGCCGATCTTCGTTGAAGAGTTCGGCAAAGCGTTAGAGAAAATTTTGCTGGATCGATCCTCCATCAAGGATGCCTTGGATGAAGCCGCAAAAGCGATTGACAGCAAGATCAAGTAAATTTGGGTATGGTGGAGCCGACTCGCTCTGCTCCACCCTCCATTCTTCAAGGAGGTTCCTATGGGCAAATTTCGTTCGGAAAAAACCGGATATTGGTTTATCCTTCCGTGGTTTCTGGGACTGCTGTTGTTCACGATCGGGCCGATGATTTTCTCGTTCGTGCTTTCCTTCAGCAAATGGGACATTATTACGGGAATTGATTCGATTCAGTTTGTAGGCTTTGAGAATTTTATTCAAATCTTTCAGGATGAGCTGTTTTACCAGTCATTGAAGGTCACCTTCATCTTCGCGCTCGTATCCGTACCGCTGTATCAAATGATTGCGCTGTTTGCGGCAATGCTGCTTAATATGCGCAGCCGCGGCATGAAATTCTTTCGCTTAATCTTCTTTATGCCCTCTGTCATTCCGGCGGTGGCCGTGTCCATGATGTGGATTATGATATTGAATCCGGAATACGGCATTCTGAACAAAGCGCTCGCTTGGTTCGGAATCCAGGGTCCTGCTTGGCTGCAAGATCCGTCTTACGCACTCGGTGCGTTAATCGTAATGGGAATATGGGGCATAGGCAATACGATCATTATTTACCTGTCAGGACTGCAAGGCGTACCTGAAGAGTTGTATGAAGCCGCGCAGTTGGATGGAGCCGGCATGCTGCGCCGTTTCATAAACGTAACCGTTCCAATGATTTCTCCTACCATTTTCTTCAATCTCATTATGGGGATCATCGGTGGTTTCCAATATTTCACGCAAGCGTTCGTCATGACCAACGGCGGACCGTTGAACTCCACACTATTCTATAACTTGTATTTGTATAATAAAGCATTTTTGACCTACGAAATGGGATATGCATCGGCGCTATCCTGGATTTTGTTCGCCATTATCTTGATTTTAACGCTGCTTGTCATTCGCAGTTCCTCCATGTGGGTGTATTACAACGGCGATGACGACAGAGATTGAGAGGTGTCCATCAATGAGTACAAGTGCGATCAACACGAGGAAGCTGGCTAATGTTCTATCACTTGTTCTATTAACGGCAGGCTCGCTTATTATTTTGGTGCCGTTATTATGGACGATTTCGACCTCATTGAAATCGCCCGGTGAAGTATTTGGTGACCAATTCTTTCCGAATATTTGGAAATGGGATAACTATGCAAAAGCAGTAACCGCAATACCGTTCTTCACGTTTTTGGCGAATACACTGATCATCTTGATTCCGGTCTTAATCGGTACCGTATTCTCTGCCGCACTGTGTGCATATGGCTTTGCGAGATTCAAGTTCAGAGGCAAGCGCATTCTATTTCTCGTTCTGCTGGCGACAATGATGCTGCCTGGCCAGGTGACGATGATACCGATGTTCATTATGTTCAAAGAGATCGGATGGGTCGATACGTTCCTGCCGCTTATCATTCCGTCCTTTTTTGGGGGCGGGGCCTTTAATATTTTCTTGATCCGGCAATTTATGCGTGGAATACCGAAGGATTTGGATGAGGCTGCGTTCGTGGACGGGGCGACTCGATGGACGATTTTCACGAAGGTCATGCTGCCGCTGAGCAAGCCTCCGCTCATTGCCGTGGCGATTTTTACATTCATGGGCGTGTGGAATGATTTCCAGGGTCCGCTGATTTATTTGAATACGACGGATAAATATACGCTTGCGTTAGGATTGTCGATGTTTAAAGGTCTATACAATGTCGAATGGAACATGCTGATGGCGGCCACCATTCTCATTATGCTCCCTGCGCTCATCGTATTTTTTGCGGCACAAAAATACTTTATCGAAGGGATATCCATTTCGTCAGCTATGAAAGGGTAATACGGGATGGGCAACGGAGACGGAGATGCTTCAATTTAGTGAGCTGGGAATCAAGTGAAATCACATCGATAAGGGAGAGGACACTATGGCGAGCAAGATAAGCAGACACCCCTTCAACGTGTACTTGAATGCGGGGGAGTACGTTAAAGTAAACGGTACGCAAGACGGTTATTTCCCTGATTTTGGGCATCATGTTGCGAATGAAATGGGCGGAGTATGGCTGCACCCGGTTAAGCTGCTGGACGGCTTCTGGCTAAAAGTTACGGATACCGAGCGGCATATTTCCGTATGGTCGAAATCAGATTCTTTTGAAAATTTGCCATGGGGAAGCCGGTTCGGATACGACCATGGCTTGGGACATATACCGGTAGAAATCACGCGAACACAGTTCGCGCCGGAGCTGGAAAAAGGATTCGTCGTTCATTATGAAATCCATAATTATGCGGATTGTAATACGCACTTGAGCTTGGAACTGCTCGCACGGACGGATCTTCGTCCCGTGTGGTTCTCTGAGGAAATCGGCATACAGGACGGAGAGGAGGATACGGCCCAAATCTTGACACCTCGCACGGTGCTGGCAAAGGATTGTGACCATGAATGGTATGTGCTGGTCGGTACCGATCTTCCCGGGGATCAAGTGGAAACAGGCCGGAATTTATTCGGACCTGAGTTCACGAGCGGGAAAGGGACGGGGATTACATTTGCCGCTGATGTCACTTTGGCTGCCGGCGAACGATTGTCTTTTCACGTTGTAATCGCCGGTTCTTATATGTCCCGTGAGGAATGCGAGCAAACGTATCGGACACTATCGACTTCTCATCCTGATTTGCTGAAGGAGAAGCAGGCTCTGTATGAACAAATTGCACAGCGCGCCGAACTGGAGATCGAAGGGGAGAGCACGCTTAATGAAGTGTTTGCGTGGGTGAAGTGGAATAACCAGTGGCTTGTTCAAACTGTGGACGGGATTGGCAGAGGATTGACTGCCGGGTCTCCGCACTATCCGTGGTGGTTCGGCTGTGACAATACGTATGCGCTGCAGGGCGTACTGGCGATCGGTGATCAGCAGCTCGTGCGGGACACGATGGGGCTGTTGCGGAAGAAGTCGAAGGAAGTGAACGGCAACGGCCGAATTGTGCATGAGATTACGACGATGGGCGTCGTCTCTAATCCGGGAAATACGCAGGAAACCGCGCATTTCATCGCTTTTGTCTGGGAAATGTTTTGCTGGATTGGCGATGTGGAGCTGCTGCGCGAATACTATCCGGATTGTGTGCACGGCTTACAGTGGCTGCTTGAAGAGATGGATCCAGATGGAGACCTGCTGCCTTCCGGTTATGGAATTATTGAAATCGCCGGCTTGAATATGGAGCTGATCGATTCGGCGGTGTACACCGTGAAGGCTGTGGAAGCTTTGATTCACATGAGCGCAGTGCTGGAAGAACGCGAGAACCACGAGCGGTACAACATGCTGTATGAACGCATCCGTGAAGCTGTAGAAGCGCTGTATTGGTGCGAAGAGGAATCGCTGTATGCGGACGCAGTGGCGGCGAAGAAAGATATCGCTCCAAAGGTTGGCGTCATGGCAGCACTGGCTGAGAAGCATGGGATTGCTGACTATCGCGAGTATATCGAAGATTTGCTCGCCCGCCAGTCTGATGAGGAGCAAGAGCGCGGCTGGCTGCTCAACAAGAACTGGGTTATCGTAACGCCGATGGAAGCGGGAATTGCCCAGGCTGATCGTGCGCAGCGAGCGCTGGCAAGTATGCGGAACGAGGAGTTCATCGGCGAGTATGGCACTTATCTGGCTGCTCTGTATAAGCAGGGCATGATGACGATCTCGACGGGAGCGCATGCTGTAGCCGAGGCTACCTATGGCAATGCTGATGCGGCCTTGGATTTGTTGAACCGGATGCTGCGCTCCTACTCCATGGTGCTGCCGGGCTCCATGAGTGAAATGTCGCCTGATTATGGCTGCGCGGTTCAAGCGTGGACGACTTATGCGCTGGCTGTTCCCGTCATCCGCCATTTCTTCGGCATAAAGCCGGAAGCTTATCGCAGCCATGTTCGGCTGGAACCGGTTATTCCGACCGCTTGGGCGGGGAAGCGAATGCGGCTGCAGCAGGTTCGAATCGGGGAGGCGCTGTTCGACATATCGTTGACGATGTCCGCCGCTTCCAAGCTGCATGTTGAGATTGACAATCCCGGCGCATGGAGCTTCGCAATCTTATGGAATGGACAAACCGCAGAGAGCAGCGAGAAGCACATTCATTTGCAGATATAAGGGCATATCTGTTTGCTTGAAGATAGGAAATGTGAAATAGGCAATGAGCAAAGGAAAATGGAACGATGGAACGCAAGGACAATCATGAGCTGCATACATATGAGGGGGAGAATCGGATGAAGGTGGAAGCCGTCATATTTGATCTGGATGGCGTCATTACTGATACTGCGGAATATCACTTTATGGCTTGGAAGCAGCTGGCAGCCGATTTGAATATTGAGATCGACCGCGAGTTCAACGAGCAGCTCAAGGGTGTAAGCCGTATGGAATCCCTTGAGCGCATATTGCGCCATGGAGGATGCGAGCATAACTTTACGGATGCGGACAAAATCGGGCTTGCGACGAAGAAAAACAAGCAATATGTGGAGCTGCTCAAGCGGGTAACGCCGCAGGATGTGTTTCCAGGAATTCGCGAATTGCTGCTGGAGCTGCAGGATAACGGTGTGCATGCGGTCGTTGCTTCGGCAAGCAAAAATGCGCCGCAAATTTTGCAATCCTTAGAGTTGACCTCGTTGTTCGATTATATTGTCAATCCGGACGAAGTTGCACAAGGCAAGCCGGCTCCTGATATATTCCTGCGCGGTGCTGAAGCCGTAGGCGTGCCAACAGACCATTGTATCGGAATCGAAGATGCGCAGGCTGGCATTGCCGCGATTAAATCTGCCCATATGGCGGCGGTCGGCATCGGCAACGAGAACCTGCTGAAGGCCTCGGGGGCGGATGTCGTACTGCCGACGACGGAGGCACTGACGCTCTCTTTCCTGCAATCGGTAGGCAAAGCGGAAGCAGCAAATCAATAAGGAGCCGATCATCAATCGGCTTCTTTGCTTTGTACGCCCAGCATGGGTGTCATCTATACGGTGAAAGTCCGGAATGGGGGCTGGCAAGCGCCTACCATTAGCCAAGAGCAAGGGTGTCCGCCGTGAGGAGGAATCTGAAGGAAGCTGGAGGCAAA
>Ga0209566_100188_pt1 | contig 65364 bp, 57 predicted proteins | sample Araplavi_mTSA_r2_2_FD_184287 | JGI IMG/M metagenome (GOLD analysis project Ga0209566, IMG submission 184287) | Arabidopsis root microbial communities from North Carolina, USA - plate scrape CL_Cvi_mTSA_r2 (SPAdes) (version 2) | ecosystem: Host-associated > Plants > Roots > Endosphere | place... | reverse complement strand
CGCTGATGGTACTGACCGGCATGGATGTCAACACGAGGCGCTCGCTGACCTGGTTCAACTTTACCCGGCGCGCATACTCGGCGATCGTGACGCCAGTCTCGCCAACGACCTTGCGCTCCAATGTGCGCGCTGACATGCCAAGTGCTTCTGCCAGGCACGTTACGGTGATGCAGCATTACGGTTTGGCGCTGCCGCTGAACCAGGCCGGTTATTTCGAGACCGAGCACCATCAGCAGTTGGCGAAGGACATCAAGGGCGCGATCTTCGAGGGGCGGCTGATTGCGCTGTGCGGTGTTGTTGGCTGCGGCAAGACCGTGATGCTGCGCCGACTTCAACAGGCGCTCGAAGACGAAAAGCGTGTCACGGTGTCGAAGTCACTGGCGATCGAGAAGCATCGCATCAAGCTTGCAACGTTCATTGCGGCGCTGTTCTATGACCTGTCGACCGAGAAACAGATCCGCATTCCCACCCAGGGCGAGAAGCGCGAGCGCGACCTACGCGAACTGGTCAGGAAGAACAAGCGGCCGGTCGCCCTGTTCGTTGACGAGGCGCATGACCTCAACGGCCATACCCTGACAGGCCTGAAACGCCTGATGGAGCTGGTCGAGGATGGTGGCGGCAGCCTGTCGGTGATCCTCGCTGGGCACCCGAAGCTGCGCAATGACCTGCGGCGCGCCACGATGGAGGAAATCGGCTACCGCACCGATATCTTCTCGCTCGACGGCATTGCCGGTAGCCAGCGCGAATACATCTACTGGCTGCTTGGCGCATGTGCGGCTGACGGCACTGATGGGGAGTCGATTCTGACCGAGGACGCAATCGACTTGCTGGCGACGAAGCTGCGCACGCCGCTGCAAATCCAGTTGCATCTGGCCCTAGCGTTTGAAGCCGGGTACCGGACGGGCGAGAAACCGGTGTCGGCCGCGCTGGTCGAGTCAGTACTGTCCGCCAGCTTGACGATCTGGAGCCAACACTGACGCGCCACGGCTACCGCATCAAAGACCTGGTGGAGCAGTTCGACGCCAAGCCTGCCGAGATCAAAGCGTTGTTCAGCAACTCGCTGGAGCCGGTGCGGGCCGCAGCGCTGCGCGACAAGATGTTGGCGGCCGGGCTGCCAATCTGAGTTCCGTCAGTTGCAGACAATGTGAGCACGCGCCGATGGAATGCAAGCACGGCCGGCTGAATGCAAGCACAGTTGCACATAGTCCGAGCACACGGCTTCCGCCAGTTGCAGATATTTCGAGCAGGAATCCGCGTCGAGTGCAAGCACCGCCGGTTTCAATTTCAAGTCGCTACAGCTAGGGTTGTTCCGATGACGTGCCTTCTGAATCATGCCTTGCCGGGATTCGTTTCAGTCGAAAGCGTTGCCAGATGCCGGTTGACGGCACTGATGACCTCGTTAGCCGCTCGTGGCAGTGGGCGTTTCTCCTTGATCAGTACCCGGGCGTACTGATTTTCGGTGAGCGGATGGTCGAGCCGAATCCCGACCAGTTGGCCTGCTGCCACTTCCTTTCGAATCGAAAAGTCGGTAACGAATGCCAGGCCGCCTGCGTGCCTCGCATAGGCGCGTAGCGCCATCAGCGTGTTGGCGTTGAAACTTGGCGCTAGGCGGAGGTTTTCCGCCTTGGCAATGGTGCGAATCAACAGGCCCAAGCCATATGTCTGCGGCATGATTCCAACGGGATACGCAAGAGCTGCAGCGAGCGAGATCGGTCCCTCGCTTTGTGCTAGCGGGTGATCGGGGTTAACGGCCGCCACGATGTTGTGAACCGCGCTCGCGCAGAACTCGATACCTTCGGTCAACGGTGGGTTATAGGCTAACCCGATATGCGCCTCATTCGACAGCACGTCGTCGATTATCTCTGCGGTCGCTCGCATATTCAGTACGATCTCTACGCCTGGATATTTATCCGCAAAGCCTGCCAGTACGTCCTCTATAAGCGTATCGATCAGACCTTCGCTCAAAGAGATGAGAAGGTTGCCGGTGTGCAAACACTTCAGTTGGTTCACTCCGTCGAGCAGCCGTTCGTGCGAAGCCTCAACACTGCGAGCGTACTCAAGCAGGTAGGGCACGGCATCTGTTGGCATGAGACCAGTCGCCGCTCTGTCGAAGAGCCGTTCCCCAATCATCTCTTCCAGTTCAGTCAAATACCGACTGACGACGGTCCGGCTGATATCCAGCTGCTCCGCCGCTTTACGGACCGATTTGTGTTCGAGTAACGTCTGGAAGACGCGCATCTTGGCGCGGGTGATGTCATACATGCAATTGCCTTCGGGTAATGAGCGACTGTTATCTATTGTTAATCGACCATTTGGGTGGCTTCATCCCTCGAGGGAGTGAAACAAAGGTGGTCATATTTCGAGGCCACCCCGTCCACAAAATCGCGGCCACGTAGAGTATGTGATTCGTGTAGAGTCCAGCCACGTTTCGCATAATGGCAGGGCAGTCGATGGTAGCAAATGAAACAAGCAATATGTCGGGCATCCGAGAGGCGGAGGTTGCCGTGTACCGCCTCGTTAGTTGGCGCGTATTGCCGTTTCTCGCGATTTGCTATCTGTTCGCATACCTGGACCGCATCAATATCGGCTTTGCAAAGCTTCAGATGCAAAGTGACCTCGCGCTGAGCGATGCCGCATATGGGTTGGGCGCTGGGATCTTCTTCTTGGGGTATGTGCTGTTCGAAGTGCCAAGCAATCTGTTGCTCGCCAAGATTGGCGCCCGCCGTACCCTCAGCCGCATCCTGATCTTGTGGGGTATGACCTCAGCGGCCATGCTGTTTGTCACCAACGAGGCGGCGTTCTATACGCTGCGCTTTCTGCTTGGTATCTTCGAGGCTGGCTTTGCGCCGGGCATGATCTATTACCTGTCCCTGTGGTATCCGCGGGCCAGAATGGCGCGGGCTATGGCCATCGTGCTTGGCGCCGCACCAGTCGGCGGCGCGATTGGTGGGCCGTTGTCGACATGGATCATGACGCATTTGGCTGGCGCTAGCGGGTTGGCCGGCTGGCAATGGATGTTCTTGATCGAAGGCGTGCCCTCCGCGTTGCTCGGGGGGGTGGCGTATTTGTTTCTGGTCGATAAGCCGGCCGACGCACCTTGGCTGACCGCTGCGCAGAAGACCATCATTGCCAGCCAGGTGGAACGACCTGCCACCGGCAGATCCAGCTCGCTAACCAAAGCGCTCGCCGACCCGCGAATCTATGTCTTGGCGGCAGCGTACTTCTGCCTCATCTGTGGCCTGTATGCAGTCAGCTTCTGGCTGCCAACGATTCTGAAGTCCGCAGGGCTCACCGACTTGTTCAAGATCGGTATGTACTCGGCCGTGCCGTATCTCGCAGCAATCGTTGCCATGTACATCCTCAGCCGGAGTTCTGATCGGGGTGGTGAACGCAGGTGGCACAGTGCGGCTCCAGCCATCCTCGGGGCGGGTTTTCTGACCGTTGCTGCCTACTCGACATCCTTCCCTGCTGCGCTGGCCAGCATCACGCTTGCGACGGCGGCTATTTTTGCGTCATACACCGTTTTCTGGGCGATCCCCCAGGAGCATTTCAAAGGAACTGCCGCGGCCGGCGGCATCGCCTTCATCAACTCGATTGGCCTGTTTGGAGGTTTTTTCAGCCCGACCATCATCGGCTGGACCAAGGGCGTGACTGGTTCGCTGCAGGCCGGCCTTCTGGTCATTGCCGCCTTGTTGGTCATAGGGGCCGTGCTTTTGGCGCTTCGCCGCGAGGCCGGAGCCCCGCAAGCGGTGATGCCATGAAGATCCTGATCGCCGGTTTCCATCACGAGACCAATACCTTCGCGCGTTCCCGCGCGACCTATGACTTGTTCGTCAACGGCGATGGGTGGCCCGCGATGAAGCGGGGCGAGGAAGTCTTATCCCTTCGCAATGCGAACGTGCCAGTCGCCGGCTTTTTGGCGGCCATGGACGCCGCAGGGCACGAGCTGGTGCCGGTGCTGTGGGCAGCAGCGAATCCGTCGGGGCCCGTCACAAAGGATGCATTCGAGAAGATTGCCGGCGAGATCATCGCTGCTGCCCAGCAGCATGATTTCGATGCCATCTATCTCGATCTGCATGGCGCGATGGTGACCGAACACTGTGACGACGGGGAAGGGGAACTGCTCGCAAGGCTGCGAGCAGCGACTGGTGATGAGGTGCTGATCGTTGCGTCGCTCGATCTACATGCCAACGTGACCGCGCAAATGCAAGCGTGCGCGGACGGGCTTGTCGCCTATCGCACCTATCCGCACGTGGACATGGCCACAACGGGCTTGCGAGCCGCACAGCTGCTCAAAGATCTTGCCACAGCCAGGTCGCCGGTCGCCAAAGCGTGTCGACGCTTGCCGTTTCTCATTCCGATCAACGGTATGTGTACGAGCGCAGAACCTGCGCGCAGTGTGTACATGCGCTTGGCTCAAGTGGAGACAGGTGGCGTTCTGTCACTCTCGTTCGCGCCGGGCTTTCCCGCTGCCGACTTTCCCGAGTGTGGCCCCACCATCTTTGGCTACGGCTTGGACATGGCAGAGCTAGACCGCGCTGTTGACGCGCTATACCGGGACATACTGGACAACGAGCCCTTGTGGGGAACAACGTTCCTGTCGCCCGACGAAGCCGTGCTTGCCGCTATGAAGATTGCCGAGCCGGCGCAGAAGCCGGTAGTGATTGCCGATACGCAGGACAACCCCGGCGCTGGAGGCGACTCGAACACCACGGGCATGCTGGCGGCACTTGTGAGGCACGGTGCCAAGCGCGCTGCGATTGGGCTTCTCTACGATCCTGATGCTGCGCAGGCAGCCCACGCCGCAGGGCTCGGGGCCGAGATCCGGCTCGCAATTGGCTCCCGCTCTGGAGCACCATTTGAAGGGACGTTCACGGTTGTAAGTTTGTCCAACGGCGAATGTGTTCTTGATGGCCCGATGATGAGCGGATTGGAGCTTCAGTTGGGCATGTCGGCCTGCCTACGCATTGGTGACGTCTATGTTGCGGTGGCATCGGCACGTGCACAGATGATGGACCGCAATCAGTACCGCATGGTGGGCATTCAGCCCGAGCTGATGAAGATCCTGGTGAATAAGTCTTCGGTGCACTTCCGGGCAGATTTTGAACCGATCGCCCAAGCGGTGCTGGTGGCAAAAGCGCCCGGTGTGGCGCTGGCCGATCCCGGTGAGCTTCCATGGACAAGGCTGGCGCCGGGTATGCGAGTGCGACCGGCAGCACGGATTGACGCGAAGTAGAACGTTCGCAACCGCGATCAACCAGGCGCGGGAAAGCGGCGCAGCTCGCAACGAACAGATACGGGGAAGGCGGAATCTTCCGCAAGCGTCTGGCGCTCATGAAGCGCGAAACGGGCAGCACAGTCACGGCCATCAAGTACCCGCCGTGATTTCAGAATAGCCCGAACTGGGGGAAATACGCGCCTATCCGCGCCAAGCGAGGGCGAGTCGCCGTGCGGCGACTCCGCAATAGTTGGCGCGGACAGGCAGCTCTGTGTGTACCACCAGTGTGAAAGTCATGATAACCAACGCCATTGAACGCTGCATTATCGCGGCGGAGGATGTTCATTCGATTGCCGACTTCAAAGCATGGACGCGCAATGATGTCGGTCTCGTCTTAAGGCACCAGTGTTTGGCATGTGGACACGGGCGGATCACTTCTGCCGGCGTTTCCATGGATCACGTGGTCTTAGTCGACTACCCAATCGAGCATCTCAGAGCCATCGAGAACTCCGCCGGCGGAATCGACACTCCGCTGATGAGGCGGTGGCTGGCCACGCATCGCCCGGTCTACTTCGAGACTCGTGCGCCATGGCCTGATATCGACGCCAGTTGGCTCGCCAAATTCGCCAAGCATGAGCTGCGCAACGCCGTGGCCGATGCAATGTTCGACGAGAAGAACTTCGTCGGCACCTATTTCAGCTTTCACCGACTACCCGATATCGACCCACAAGGGCTCGACGCCACCCTGCGCTTCCTCACCCCGGTCCTTCACGCCTCGCTTGTGCGCGCCATTGCGAATTCAGATAAGCAGTGGCTTGTTGCCTCGCAAGGTCTTGCAAGCCTGACGGAGAAAGAGCGCGAAATTGCGGAATGGATCGGGAAGGGCAAGAGCAACGCGGAGATCTCTGCACTGGTTGGCGCGTCTGAAAGCACGGTGAAACATCATCTGAGCCGGATCATGGACAAGATGGGTTGCTCTAATCGGGCAGGGGTAGCAGTGTTTGCATCCAAGTGGTTCGCCTCGCCGTTGAGTCTCGGGACGAAAGTGCTATAGCGGACGTCAGGGGCGGCCGATATGCTCGACGCTCTTTGTCAGCGGATCGCAAGATCCGCTGCGACGACCCTTAGTGATTTGAAGTAGCAGCTCATTGGATCGAGCGCCGGTCTGTTTTCTCACTTGGGACTCAGCCGCGGGCCGGGTTGCTGCGATCGCGAAATCATCGAACTCCCTGGTGACGGGGCATTCAATTTGAAATCAAAATGATCGTTTTGATTTCAGCAGAGCGAAAACGGTGTATGATTTGCTCAATGCAGCGGCGAAAGTCCCGTTCTGCGGTTCAGGCCATGGAAAATACGCCTGTGCAACTGGCAGAGGGGATATGTACTTCACATTTAGGGAACTGGCGGCAGTGGCGCTTACCGGCTCAAACAACTACTTCCTGGACCTTCAGAAAGAAGAGGGGAAGTGGGTTATCGCCGTCAGCGTGCTCGATGCCGACAAGAGAACCACAAAGCAGTATCAGGTCCAGACAAACCGAGGCAAAACCAAAACTTGGCGGTATCTGGAGGATGCGCTGTTGTTCGTGAATGAGTACTGCGAGAACTGTCAGAACTTGTCGATCGCGGTTGAAGGCAAGGTCTGGCAACTAAGAGCGGAAGGATAGGATCGAGCGGTCCAATCGTAAAAGCGGCCGGCATCGGTGTTACGAGCACCAATGCCAGCCTGACCATCGTAAAACCCGTGAGAGGCTCAAATGGCTGCGCCCATTATAGCGTTTGCTCGCCTTGTGAAAACGCGCGCGCGTAAGTGAGGTCACATGGTTGACTTCAATACGCTTGCGCAACAGTGCGCTCCCGGTGTCCATCCGACGACGCTACAGGCCGTCGTTCGCACGGAATCCGGCTTCAACCCCTATGCAATTGGTGTCGTTGGCGGCCGTCTGGTCCGCCAGCCGAAGACACGCGCGGAGGCGGTTGCGACAGCGAAGGCACTGGCCGCCCAGGGTCAGAACTTCAGCATGGGCTTGGGCCAGGTCAACAAGGCCCATCTGCCGCGCTTTGGTCTGAGCTACGACACCGTCTTTGACGCTTGCGCCAACTTGCAGGCCGGCGCTCGCATCCTCCAAGAGTGCTACGACCGCGCACGCGCACGTGTCGGTTCCGATAGGGCGCTGAACGCCGCAATCAGCTGCTACTACAGCGGCAATTTCACTCACGGGTTCCAGGTTGAACGAGGCGGCACGAGCTACGTGCAACGTGTTGCTGCCAATGCGACCGCGGGGAATCCGACCGCGGCTAATCCGGCTGTCGATGCAGTACCAGCCATCCCCGTTGTGCTGGATCGGCCAGCCACGCGCGCATCTAGCAACCCCACGCCGACACGGTCTGCCCGACAAACATCTGTCGCCGCACCCCAAACATCCACCGAAGCAGCGCAAGACGAACGCGCCAGCGCGCGCGCGAAGTGGGACGCCTTTGGCGACTTCCGTTCGCAGTGAATTTCCCCCGATTCAAACCAGCCGCATCGCCGGCATTCCCGTAGGAGAACGCAGTTGAAAACCCCCCAGAAAAATCCCCTGATCCTGGCAGCCCTGTTTGCAGGTTTGCTGTGCTGTGCCCCGGCATTCGCCGGCGGCCTGGATTCCGGCACGCAGGCCGCCAACACTTTCAAGATCTGGTTCTACGGCTTCTGCGGCATCTGTGCAGGGATCTACCTCCTGTGGGTGGGCCTGGAGCTTTGGAGCGACAAAGCGCGATGGGCTGATTTCGGTTTGGCGGTCGGCAAAGTGGCCGCCGTTGGCGCGGTCGTCGTCATCGTGCCCTGGGCCTGGAATCTCTTCGTCAGCTAAGCCATGACTGAGAAGCCGAAGTACTCCGCCTATGCAGGCCTCGGCCGGGTCGCGATGTATGGGGGCGTTCCCTTGATCCCGCTGCTGATCGTTTCCGGAACGTTCGTCTTCCTGGCGTTGCTCGCCGGTGTCTTCTTGGGCCCGGGCGGGCTGCTCTTTGGCGGGCTGGCAGTCCCGATCCTGCTGTTCCTCCGCAAGACATGCGAGACCGACGACCAGGCGCTGCGCATTTTGTGGCTCGAAGTGCTGTGCGTGCTGCGCCGGCGCTCCTGGCGCATGTTCGGCCGCACCTTGACCCTGGCGCCGATCCGCTACGGCCAACACCTCAGCGTCTACCGCCGGCCTTTCCGCAAGGCGCCCGCCGAGCGAGCTCAATAAGGATTTCACCATGCAAGCACGATTGACCAGTGACTTTGGCAAGGTGCCGCCAATCGAGGCGTGGCTTCCGCGTATCGAGATGCCCATCACGCGCCGGGTGACCCACTACGACGACGGCCGGATGATGCTCTGCATGCGCTTGACGGGCACTCCGTTCGAGTCGGCCAGCGACGCGCTGCTCACCAACCTGTTCGACAACCTAAGTGGCTTCTATGCGGGCATCGGCCGCGACCACGGCAACCGCCTTTCGATGTGGGCCACGTTCAAACGCCGCAAGGTTTCATTCCGCCAGGCCTATCAATTCCAGTCGCAGTTCCTGCAGGACTTCACGCACAAGTATCTACAGCGCTTCCATAACGGCAACTACTTCGAAAACTCGTTCTACCTGTCGCTGCTGCTGAAGTACGACGACTTCGACGATGGCCTCAAGGCGATCGAGCAGCTGGGCGACGAATCGGTGAAGTCACTGCGCGACTACGACCCCGAATATCTGGAGACCTATCAGCGCAATGGCCTGCCGTTCTCCGAGCCGTACCGCTTCGTTGGCGAACTCGTCAACGGGACAGACCTGGCCGTGCCGGTGACGGCGGCACCGGGCTACGAACAAATTCCCGACTCTTGGCTGCACTTCGGCTATGACTTGCTCCTCATCCGCACCGATACCGCCGAGAAGTTTGCCACCTGCTACGACCTGAAGGATTTCCCAAAGGGTGGGTGGGGGCAGTTGAACCCGTTGCTCACGCTGGATGCGGAATTCACGATCACCCAATCGTTTGGCTGTCTGACGGCCGCCGGGGCCGACAAGGCCATCGAGGGCCAGATCAACAAGCTGGAATCGGTGGGCGACAAAGCCCAGCACCAGATTGCCGAGCTTCGAGCAGCCCAGGCCCTGGTGAGTGCCGGCGAACTTGCATTCGGCCAGTACCACGGTGCGCTGGTCGTCTACGGCGACACGGCCAAGGAAGCCATCGACCGCGGCGAGTTGGTCAAGGTGCGCTCCAAGGGCGAGTGTGGTGTCGGCTGGGTGCGGGCCACTGCGTCCGCGCCGTACACGTATTTCAGCCAGGTGCCGGGCGCTAAGATCCTGCCGCGTCCAATGCTCAAGAGCACGCGCAACCTCGCATCGACGTTTTCGCTCCACGACTACTCGGCTGGCAAATCCAGGGGCAACCCGATCGGCGACGGCACCGCCGTCATGCCGCTGCAGACGGTCTCCAAGAAGCTGTACAGCTTCAACTACCACGCGACGCGCGACGACGAGTTCAACATCGGCGAAAAGATCGCCGGCCACACTGTCATCCACGGTTCGACCGGTTCGGGTAAGACCGCGCTGCAGCTGGCCATCGCGTCTTTCTTCGTGCGCTTCGATCCGATGCTGTTCGGCCTGGACTACGGCGGCGGCATGAAGATTTTCTTCAAGATGCTGCGCGGCACGTATATCTCGCTGCAGCGCGGTGTGGCGACCGGGCTGGCGCCTTTCGAGCTGCCGGACACGGGATACAACCGCCAGTTCCTGTACGACTTGGTCAACATCTGCGGGCGCAATGCCGACGGCAAGCTGACCGCCGAAGAGAAGAAGCAGATCAAGGAAGCCGTGGACACGGTGATGGCCCTGGAGGATCTGTCGCAGCGCACCTTCAGTCGCCTCCTCGAATCCATCCCGAACTTGGGCGGTGACAGCCTGTATGTGCGGTTGGGTCAGTGGTGCCATGCCGAAGATGGGCCGCTCGCCTGGATGTTCGATAACCGACCCAAGTCGTTGGTCGATGTCACGCAGCAGCGCCACGTGTGCTTCGACGTGACGGAATTCCTGGTCGACGACTACGCGCCGTCGGAGCCGCTGTTCGCCTACCTGTTCCACCTCAAGGCCCTGATGCAGAAGGACGGCGGCTTGATGATGTCGATCATCGAGGAGTACTGGGCGCCGATCAAGTTCAAGCGCACGCGCGATGAGATGGCCAAGTCCCTCAGCGCTGGCCGCAAGGAGGGTGAGTTCCTGGTGCTGGTGTCGCAGCAGCCGGAGCAGGGGATGGTCAGCGAGATCTGGCCGCAGATCCGTAGCCAGACCGCGACCAAGATCTTCTTGCCCGACCCTGAGGCGGAATACAGCAGCTATCAGCGCACCAACATGACGCCCAAAGAGTTCGCGGAGTTCAAGCGGCTCTCCAAGTCATCGCGTACGTGCCTCATCAAGCAGAGCAACCAGTCGGCGTTCGCGACGCTGGACCTGTACGGCTTCCAGGACGAGATGGTGGTGCTCTCCGGCAACAAGGAGAACAACAAGCTGCTCGACGAGGTGATCGAGGAAGTGGGCGAGAACCCTGACGTGTGGTTGCCGATCCTGCAGGACCGCGTGTTCGAGGCCAACACACGCAAGAAGCTGATAGCGGAGTACGGCAACGACCCGTTGATCTGGAAGCCGTTGCTTGAAGCTGCCATGCAGGCCCGCCGCGAGCAGCGCCAAAGCGCAAACGACAGCGAACATCGGCGGGCGGCGTAGCGGCCCAGCATTCAAAAGAAGAAAGCAAGGGGGGAGTGACACCAAGTCCTCTCAACAATCGGAAAACAGAACAATGGAACGACAACAGCTTTATTGCGCGCCCGCGCGGCAGGGCATGTCCTGCGGCGTGTCGCTGACACGGATGCTCAAACAGAAGCGGCCGCTCTCTCTAGCAGCGCGGCGCACCGTGGTGGCGATCGCGAGCGCTCTTTGCTTTTCGACGGCGAACGCCACGGGCATTCCCGTGCTCGATGTGTCGAACCTGGCGCAGGCAATGCTGATGGTGCAGAACCTGATGGAGCAGCTCAAACAGATGAAGAGCCAGTACGACGCGGTGACTGGCAACCGTGGCTACGGGAACATCTTGAACGACCCCAGGCTGCGCAGCTATCTGCCCGATCAATGGCAGGCCGTGTACGACCAGGTTAAGAGCGGCAGCTTGAACGGAATCTCCAACGCTGCCCAGCAAATCGCAAAGTCGGAAGGGCTGACTGGTGCGTCGACGGCCGGCCAGCAACGCTATTACGACACGCTCGCAGCCAACAAGGCCATGACGATGCAGGCCTACAGCGCAACGCTCTCGCGGCTGAACAACATCCAGTCGCTCATGCAGCAGTCCAACCTGACCCAGGACCCGGCCGCTAAGGCAGACCTGCAGAACCGCTGGGCCGCTGAATACACCATGGTGCAGAACGAGCAGACCCGCCTGAACCTGATGTCGCAATTGCAGGAGACAGAACTGCGCTTGGCACAGGAGCAACGTCACCGCGACTTTAAGAACAACTTCCTAGGGGACGACAAATGATGCGTCGAGCGATGGTTGTTTTACTCGTGGTGTGCACCGCGCTGGGGGGCTGCAGCCGAGCTGGGAACGGTGACGGCAAGCACGAAAGCGAATTCAAGCGCAAGTTTCTCGGGGAAACGCAATGAGGCGACTCGTACTCGCGTTGCTGGCAATCCTCCTCGTCCTTGGTGGGTGCGACCGTTCTTCCACCACGGCCAGCAAACAGCCGAGTCCGGATGACTTGATCGGGACCTATGGATACGTCACCAAGAACTCCGGTCAGTTGACTCCGTTGCTCAAGGTCACCAAGGAAGGCCAGGAATACCAGTTGTTCGAGTTCAGCCACGATCACTGGAGACGTCCCCGGACATCGTTGCTTCTTGGCAGTGATCGGACCTTGCAGGAAGTGCGGCCCTTTACGCGAGCCGATCTCGAACGACTGACCCACCACGCAGTGGATGTGGAGCCCATCGGACTGCAGACCAAGGCGCTGGCGTTGATTCGCGTTCCTGCCGGGTGGTCTGACGGAGCCAAGGAAAAGCCGTTCGTGACGAAGTCCGGGTACTTCGCCATGACGGTCGTCGGCCCAGTCGAATTACAGCGGATGTAAGGCCGAACGGGAGTGACACATGGCAGATAGTGGAAACCTGCAGGTGACGGTCTTTACCGACATGTTCAATGACTTCGACAACAACCTGTTGGGCGTCATCAACTCCGGTTCAGCCAACATCATCGCGCTCATTACGCCGCTCATGGCCGTTGGCTTCTCGCTCTACGTGATGCTTGTGATGGTGTCCTATTGGCGCGGGCATAGCCACGAGCCAGTGCCTGACTTCATTCAGCGCATGGCGGGGTGGGCAGTGGTGCTGACACTTGGGATGAACATCGGTTACTACAGCCAGTACGTTGTTCCGTTCTTTAACGGCTTGGGTGACGACATCGCTCGCGCGCTGTGCGGCAACACGTCGACTGGCGCCGCGCTCGACACCCTGGCCACGAAGTACGCGCAGGTCATGTGGCAAATCTTCAAGGCTGCGGACGGCATCGAAGAGTCGCTCAATGCGATCGTCTACATCGCGATCACGTTGCTCTTCGGCATGCCGTTCATGTCGATTGCCGCTGCCTACATCATCTTGTCGCGATTCGCTCTGGGCCTGCTGTTGGCCATCGGGCCGATGTTTATCTCAGCGGCGCTGTTCCCGGCGACGCGCCGGTTCTGTGAGGCATGGATTGGGCAATGCCTCAGCTATGGCTTCCTCGTTGCTCTGATGGCGGCCGCGGGCATGATTGAGATTCGGTTTGCGACATCGATCTCTCCGAACAACGCCACGCTTGGGTCGCTCATCAAGCTCGTGTTGATGGGCGTTTCCTTCATTGTCATCTCGCTCAACCTGCCGGGTCTTGCTTCGCAGCTCTCAGGCGGCGTCGGCATCTCCAGCATGGTCGGCAAGATCGGCCAAGCGGCGCGGGCGATGAACGCCATGCGCGATCTCATGAAGGGCGGTGGCGGCAAGGGCAGCAGTGGTGGCTCGATGGAAGGCACATCGGGCGCTCGGCCGGCGACGTGAGCCTGAGCAGGCCTATCGGCACGGCCTCGCTCGACAGCGGTGCCGTGCCTCATCCAAATTTTTCGACTGATTTCCCCATGAGAACACTCATCGTCATTTCGCTGGCGGCGTTTCTGGCCGCCTGCGCAAGTGCCCCCGAAGCGCCACAGCCATCTGGCGCGTGGCAGCCCATCAATAGAACAGTGTCGAAGTAAGGAGCGGGCATGTTCAAACAACTTAAAAACAGGCTCCAAGGCAGTTCTGCTGCCGGCGCGATCGCGATGCCGCAGGTCGACGACCTGGAAATTGGCAAGTGGTATCTGGAGCAGGCCAAACAACTGGCCAAGTCGCGCATCGAATCCCGTGAAAGGGTGGCCGAAGTCGCGGTGCTGGCGGTCAAGTGGATTGGCGCCATTGCGATTGTTGCGGTGGCGGGCGCCGCCGCCGTGGTGGTGGTCAAGCGGCCGAATCCGCCGCCTGTGCTGCGTGTCGACAACGCGACCGGCAAGGTGGATGTGCTGCCGACCTCGGCCGACGGCAAGGTGACCTTTGGCGAGAAGTCGGATCGCGCGGATCTGCGCAAGTACGTCGAACGTCGCGAAGCGTATGACTGGGAAACCATCCAGGACATGCACGACGCAGTGAAGGCAATGAGTTCGGAAAAAGAGGGCGAGCTATACGACAAGTTCATCCGCGGTGAGCGCTCGCTCCTCAAGGTCCTCAAGAACGATATGCGTGTGGTTCCCAAGGTGAATGCGATCAGCTTCGTGGGCTCCACTGCCCAAGTTATGTTCTCGCGCAAGTACGTGCCGCTCAACCCGGCCATCAAGCCGCAGACGACGTACTGGATTGCCACCATCACGTACCGGCACGACGACATCCCCGAGAAAAAGGAGCTGCAGGACATCAACCCGACCGGCTGGAAAGCGACCAGCTACAGCGTGACGCAAGACTGGTCGCGCAGCGGCGATGACACGAGCTCGCAGGAAGGGGGCCATCAATGAAGCGATGGATTCCTGTTGCCGCCCTCACGCTGGCGGCGATTCCGGCGGCCGCGCGCGTGATTCCGGGCGCGTGCGGGTTCGAGAGCCACATCCAGTGCGCCGTCTATGACCCCAATGAGGTCTATGAGGTCGCCACCACGCCTGGCAAAGCCATCATGCTGCAGCTCGAGCCCGGCGAGACGATCGAGGACGACGGCGCCGGCATGGGTGACGGCAAGGCCTGGAACGTCTCGGCCAACAAGAACTGGATCTTGCTCAAGCGCGCGGCGCAGCGGCCCGACACCAACCTGATGGTTGTCACGAACCGCAGGACCTACACCTTCGACCTGGTAACGGCCACCCGCGGCGTGCCGTCCACCTGGGTGCTCAAGTTCGACTACCCGGACACGCGGGCCCGTGCATCGGCAGAGGATGCGCGCAAGCGCGCCCAGATCGCTTCCGTGGCCCATCTGACCAAAGGCACTGCCAAAGCGCGCAACGCGGATTATCAGATGCGTGGCCATACAGAACTGGCGCCGACGGCGGCCTGGGACGACGGCACTTTCACGTATTTCCGATACGCGACCGCCCGCGATCTGCCGCGCATTTTCGTCAAGCGCGCGGATGGGTCCGAAGCCTTGCCCGCGTATCACATGGAGGCCGACACGATCGTCGTGCACGAGGTCGCGCGCGAATTCCTGGCGCGCCTGGGCAGTTCGGTCTTGGGCATCCGCAACGACGGCTATTCCCCCGAGGGCCAGTACAACGCCGCCGGCGCGACGGCGCCCGGCACGGTGCGTCTCACGAAGGAACATTGAATGAATTGGGTACACAACCTCCTCAAACGCTGGGTGGTCCTGATGCTGCCCGCCATGATCGCCTCCTTGGGGCTTGGCTATGCCTTCGGCGCGTCGCTGCGCCTTGCGGTATCCGTGGAGTCCTTCCTCGCGGGCGTGCTGCTTGGTCACCTTCTTTTCAAGTTGATAGATGCGCGCTTGTCCCGTAGGGCAAGAACCGACGCGCCCTTTGTATGGAGCGTGTCAATCAATGATGTGAAGGTCGGTGCCGTTACCGATGCCGAGTATGCGGCGATCCAGTGCCTGGCCTTGCATGACGGCAGCAATGCGGTGGCTCAGCTGCTGAATGTCGGGAAGGTTGCGACGGTGATCGCAAGCCTGCTTCTCGTCGGCCTGACATTGGGAACGGTTTGGAGCGCGTTCGCGCTGGCGCTCCTGGAACCGGAGGCGCACACCGTCGTCGTCCGCAATCTGCTCAGCGCCGACCCGGCCAACGTGACGCACGCGATGCGCACGCTCCTGCGGTACTGCGGGCTGTTCCTGGTGGTGCAGGTGGTTGGGATGGCCGTGATGGGCCACCGCTTCGGCTTCCGCAATCACTACCGCGCTGCGATCGCCACGATGCTGCGCCAACACTTCAACACGCCGGCCGATGGCGAGATCCGCCTGGAGCGGATGAGCTTGCGCCACGGCCTGCCGACCTCTCAATTCGGATAAGCGCATGACTGAGCCAAACGCAATCCATCCCGCGCCGCCCGAAGAGCGCGGCATCCCCTCGGTGCGCCGGGGCAAGAAACAGAGCAACAGCAAGAAGCTGGGCATTCTCGCCGTGGTGGTGCTCATGCTGGCCATGGCAGCCGGAGGTGCCGCGCTGTTCGTCAAGCGGCTGACCGACATGAAACTGGCGGAGAAGGAAGCCGAACGCAACAAGCCCAAAGAAACCGCTCGCGCCGATCAGGACAACGTCGATCTGGAATCCCAGAAGCGGCGCATCCAAGAAGAGGAAGCGCTGACCAAGAGTGCGACCGCAGGTGCAACGGGTCCGGGCGGGCTGGCCACGCCAGCGGGCGCCCAGACAGCCAACAGCTTCGGCGCGCCGGGTACTGGGAGCGCTGCAGGTGGCAATGCGCAGCCGGCTGGTGGCACTCCAAGCAACGGCTCTCAGCAGCATGTCGAAACACCGGCGGAACGCCGCCTGGCCGGCAACGTGACGGTGCTGTCCCAACGCAAGGGACAAGCGGCGCCGGCGGCGGGCGAGGGCGGTGCACTGCAGGTGCAGTCTACGTCTTCACTTGGCGGTGGCAGCAAGAACGCCCTGGACGAGCAGTTGGCTCCATCGGCCACCTCGCGTGCCGGCGTCGTCCGTGCCGGCTTCCTCCCGGACCTGCGTTACCTGCTCAAGCGCGGGACTATGCTCCCGTGTGTGATGGGCACCAAGACCGTCACGACGTACCCCGGCATGATTTCATGTTCGCTGATGCGCGATGTTTACAGCGCCGACGGCAGCACGCTGCTGTTGCGCAAGGGCGCCGATGTGACGGGCGAGCAGCGCTCTGCGCTGCTGCAAGGCCAGGCCCGCATCTTTGCACTGATGACCCGCATCGACGATGGTCCTGTGACCGTGCCGCTCGACTCGCCTGTCACGGATGCCTTGGGCGCCAGCGGTATGGAGGCCTTCGTCGACAACCACTTCTGGCAGCGCTTTGGCGGCGCAGCCATGGTGGCCTTGATCAGTGACTTTGGGCAGGCCGTGTCCAATCAGTCGCGAAGCTCCAGTGGCTCAACAACGGTCAATTTGTCCAACACGACCCAGGCAACACAAAGCCTGGCGGCCGAGACGCTGCGCAACACCATCAACATCCCACCGACGGGCTACGCCAATCAGGGCGCGATCATCAACATCTTCGTGGCGCGCGACATCGACTTCAGCAAGCAGTACGAGCTGGTGTCGGCCTTGCCGTCCGTGCCGGGAGGTGCGCAATGAACACCGTACCCGACTACGATAGGTCCACCACGGTGCGCAGCCTGCTCAAGCAGACCGGCATCGCAAAGTTCATTGATACGCTGGGCATCACCGACGTCAAGGTGAATCGCCCCGGCGAGATCTGGACCAAGAGTTCCGCAGGCTGGCAACGCCATAGTGCGCCTGAATGTTCGCTGGATATGGCCCGCAAGTTGGCCAGCACCTTGGTCAACTTCAACCGGGGTAAGGGGGCGTTGACCGAGCAAGACCCGATCAAATCGGTGGAACTGCCCGCCGGACAGCGAGGCCAAGCGTTGATCCCGCCGGCTTGCGAACCCAACACCGTCTCCTTCACCGTGCGCATCGCCAGCAAGGATCGGTACTCGCTTGACGATCTGATCGGGTTCGGGGCGTTTGAGGGCTTCCGGGATGTCTCGCCGAACAAGTCCGTGCCGGCCGACGTCGAATTGGAGCCATTCGAACTGGAGATGATGGCGGCCAAGGAGCAGCGCGACATCCGGCGCTTCTTCGAGCTGGCGGTACTGAACGGACAAAACATCGTCCTGGTGGGGGGCACGGGCTCGGGCAAGACGACGCTCACCAAGGCACTGGCCGACCTCGTGCCACCTGAAACCTGCGTCTGCACGATCGAGGACACCCACGAGCTCTCCCTGCCGAATCACCCGAACCGCACGCACCTGTTCTTCAGTGACGCGCTCCCGGCCCGGGAGCTGGTCAAGTCAACCCTGCGCATGATGTTTGACCGGGTGTACCTGTCGGAGCTGCGCGGCGACGAGGCCTGGGACTACCTGACCTTACTCAACACCGGCCACCAAGGTGGTATGACCACGGTCCACGCGAACGACTGCATTTCCGCGCTCGCGCGTATCGCCACGCTGATCAAGCAGAGCCCGGTCGGCTTGACCTTGGACTGGAACTACCTGTTGGCCGAAGTCAAACGCACGATCGATGTGGTGGCCTTCATGGACAAGAAGACCAAGCGCATGACGCAGCTCTACTTCGATCCGGTGGGCAAGTGGAAGCTGCAGCGGGGGCTGGCATGAAAACGCCGCAAATCATCGTTGCTGTGGTGGCCGCGTTGGTCCTCGTGGGCGGTTTCGCGGTCGGTGGCCAGCTCGCCGGCGCGACGCTCTTTGCCAAGCTGCAGAAGCTGCCGGATTCGGCGGTGGGCGTGACCACGCTGTATCGCTACTGGCAGGGCTATGCGGACGTGAAGCCGGTCAAGCAGGCCTTGGGCGTCTGCAGCCTGGTCGCGGCCGCCATCACGGCGGTCCCGTTTGTGTTCATCGGCATCGCGCTGGCCAAGCTGCACAAGGACCGCGAGCTGCACGGTAGTGCCCGCTTTGCGACGCTCGCCGAGATCCGTAAGTCTGGGTTGGTGGGGCGAGACTGATGAGCCAGGAAACCTATCCAGGTCTGATCGTCGGCTGGCACCCCCAGCTGGGCCCGCTGATTTACCACGGCCAGCAGGGCGTGTTGCTGGCTGCGGGTACGCGCTCGGGTAAGGGTGTCGGCTTCGTGATCCCCAACCTGCTGCATTACCCGCATTCGGTGGTGCAACTCGACGTCAAGGAAGAGAACTTCAAATACACGTCGCTGTACCGGCAGCGTAACGGCCAAGAGGTGTATCTGTGGGCGCCGTTCTCCGAGACGGGACATACGCATTGCTGGAACGTCTTCGACGCGGTGTGGCAGCGCCCGGAGCACCTGCAAATCGGCGACATCATGTCGATCGGCGATGCGCTCTATCCGGCCAAAGTGGAGCCCCGCGCCCGCTTCTTCAACGACAACGCCCGCAGTCTCTTCCTGGGACTCACGCTGTATCTGCGCGAAACGCCCGGCATGCCGGTGACCTTGGGCGAGATCCTGCGCCAGAGTTCGGGCAAGGGGAAACCGATCAAGGAGTACCTCAAGGGCATCCTGGAAGCGCGTACCCGTACCGATACCGATGTGCCGCCGTTGACCTGGCGCTGCGTCGATGCGCTGAATCGTTTCCTGAACCAGCCGGAGACCACGCTGGGGAACGTGCTGTCGACGTTCAACGCGCCACTGCAGATCTTTACCGATCCGGTGGTGGAGGCGGCCACTAGCAAGTCCGACTTTGATCTCGCCGACGTGCGCAAGCGCCGCATGACGATCTACGTCGGCATCGCACCGGCCAAGCTCGCCGAGGCCTCCGCGCAGTTGTTGGTGAACCTGTTCTATTCGCAACTGGTCAACCTGAACCTGCGCGAGCTGCCGGCGGACAACCCGGAACTCAAATACCAGTGCCTGCTGCTCAACGACGAAGCCACCGCTCCCGGCAAGATCGAGATCATCGCGCAGGCCAATGGCTACATGGCCGGCTACAACCTGCGTCTGGCCACCGTCATCCAGACGGTCGCGCAGGTGACGGAGTGTTATGGGGAGCAGGGCGCCCGCACGCTCATCACCAACCACGGCGCCCACCTGCTGTATCCGCCGCGTGAACAGAAGGATGCCAACGAATACTCCGAGATGCTGGGGTACTTCACGGCGATCGCTCGCTCCAAGAGCCGCAACCGCGGTGCACGGTCGAACAGTACGGGCGAGAGCGAATCGGGCCAGAAGCGCGCCTTGATGCTGCCCCAGGAACTCAAGGAGATGGGTCAAGAGAAGCTCATCGTGACCTTGGAGAACTGCAAGCCGATCCAGGCCGAGAAAGCGTTCTTCTACAAACAAAAGGTCTTTATCGACCGCCTGAAGGAAGTCAGCCCATCGATCGCTGCGTTGGGTGAGTACGCCATGCCGACCAAGGAGCAGTTGGAAGACGCGTTTCTCACACGGGGCGAGGGCAGCATCGCGCTGCCGCAGGTGGACTTCCAGGCGTACTGGAACGCGTCGCCGGCGCAGGCCGAGACGCAGCCGGACGACAGCAGGCCGGTCGGTGCCGACGAGTTGGCCATGCTGGAGGCCTCCGACATTGCCAATGCGGACGCGATCCTGCTGGCGATGCGCCAGGTGATGCCCGAATTCGACGAGGTGATGGCCCTCGTTCTCCGAGATACCCCCCGATTCGATGCCCCGCACGTGGATGACAGCCGGCCCGTGGAGCCGGAAGAGTTGCCCTTCCTGCAGGCGTCGGACTTCACCAATGAGGACGAAATCACCGAAGCCATGTGCGGCGCGATGCCGTACTTCGGCGAGGTGATGGCGATCCTGAACACCGCAGGAGCGAATGCCGCATGAACACCATTGATTTCGACGGCCCGGACGCCATCAAGGAGCGTGCCGACGAGCTGCGTGCGCAACTAACCGCCGTGGACTGGCGCAAACAGCGTGCTGAACTCGACCCCATTGTGGAAGGGTTGCGTGACCTGGCCGAACGCGATTGGTACGCCGCGGCCGACACCTGGCGCGAGTCTGGCACCGACGCACCGCTGCCGGACTTCATTGACCCCGCGACCGAAGTGGCGCTGGAGCTGCGCTACCAGTCGGCTGAGCGCGGTCTTCATCGGGAACTGCAGCAAGCGCCGGCCGCACCCGTTGACCAGAAGATCGACAAGGTGGCGGTGGGCGAAGCGGCCAATGAGGCCGATGCCAAGAAGCCGGCCAATGAGCCGGAAAAGCCGGTCGCCGAGCGCCTCACGGATTTGGACCTGGTAGCGGTCAAGGCCGCACGCAAGACCGACCGTGGGCGCGCCGAAGCCATGCTGCGGGAGGTGGCCGAGCAGGTGCGTGCCGCCACCAAGGGAAAGGAGCCAGAGGGGCCCGCCAACAAAAAGGACAAGGACGCCGCCGGCGGAGAGCTGGTGAGCAAGTCCGGCACCAAGCCCGTCTTCAAGAAGACCGGTTACGAGATTCCGCAGAAGGTAGCGGCGCTCTATACCGCGCACGAGGGAAAGTTTGTCGATCGCAAGACCGAGCAGGTGCACTTTGAAGACAAGGGGCGCTCGCTTTCCACCGACAGCAATGAGCGCAGCGTCATCGCCCACATGGTCGAAGTCGCCAAGGCGAAGAACTGGGGCACGTTGACGCTCAGGGGTAGCGAGGAATTCCGCCGCCAGGGTTGGATCGCTTCGGAACTGGCTGGGGTCAAGACCAACGGCTTCCGGCCCAAGGCGCAGGACCGCGCGATGTTGGAAGCGGCCAGGCAGGAGATGCGCATCAGCGCAGGCGAGCGGGGCCAGGAGAAGGAAAACAGCCTGGACGCGGATGACGGCAAAGCGGACGAGCGAACTGAGAATGCGCCCGAACCTGCGCAGGCCACCGCAGCGGCCGAACCGGCGGCCAGCAACACCGGCGCGAAGGACAAGGAAAGCCTCGGCATCGCTGCAGCGCGCATGGTGCTGGAGCGTGCGATCGAGCGCATGCCGGCCGCCACGCAGGACAGGTGCCGCAAGGAGTTCGATCAGGTCATTGCCAGCGCTGCGGCCTACAAGGATCGCAAGGTCGACCTGCCGACACCGAAGGTTTCCGAAAAGACCATGGCGCAGCGCCGTTCCGCGCAGCGCCCGGACGTTGACCGCACCAAGCCGGCGGCACCAGGCCAGCCCAGCCAAGCGACCAAGGCCCCCGAGCGGGCGGCGGTTGAGCCGGGCATCGAGATGGACCGCTGACACCACACCAACATTGAATTCAGAACAGTAGAGGAATCCTCCATGACGAAGATTGCAGTGATTAATTTTTCGGGCAACGTGGGTAAGAGCTTGGCGTCGCGCCACCTGCTGGCACCCCGTCTGGGCAACGCCACCGTGATCGCTGTCGAGACGATCAACGCGGATGACAACGATGGCATGCAGATGCGGGGCAACGAGTTCGGCGCGCTGCAGGAGAACATCATGTCGCTGGACTCGGTCGTGGTCGACGTGGGTGCGTCGAATGTCGAGGAGCTTGTCAGCCGCATGAAGAGCTATCAGGGCTCTCACGAAGACTTCGATTTCTTCGTGGTGCCGACGGTGCCGGATGCCAAACAGGAGCGCGACACCATTTCGACCATCGAAGCCCTGTCCGATGACATCGGCGTCGAGCGCGAGCGCATCCGCGTTTTGTTGAACCGCGTGGACCCGCGCGATTCGATGGAGCGCATGTTTCCGATGCTCTTCAAATTCCACGCATCCCATCGGGGCTTCATTCTGCGTGAAGAGGCCGCCATCCACGAGAACGAGCTGTTTGGCAAGCTGGCCAATAGTGCGACGACCATCGGTGACTTGCTGGACGACACGACGGACTACAAGGCGATGATCCGCGACGCCCAGTCGCCGCAGGAGAAAACCGAGCTGGCGCGCAAGGTGTCGATGCGCCGCCTGGCGGTGGGTGTGCAGGCGCAGCTCGATGTCGCCTTTGCGGCGCTGATGCGCTAACGCCATGGCAGAAACCTCTGCCCAAGAGGCACTACTGGCCGAGCTGCTGGGCGACGTACACACGCTGCGTGAAGACGTGGCGGCGATGACCAACGTGGTGCCGCAAGCCCGGGAGACCATTGAACGCGCCGGCGAGTTCGCGGCGCTCAAGTTCGAGAAGCAGGTTTCCCGCGCCGACACGCTGCTTACAGAGCGAATCCTGCAGATGGCGGCCGCCGTCAAGGACGCGAGCGCGGCGCGTGAAATGCTGGTTGGGGCTGTCGCGCTGAAGGCCTCGGAGCAAGCACGCGCGCAGCTGCTCGATGTGGTTCGCGAAGCCCTTGATACAGCGAATGCAACACGTTCGACCAAAGGCGTTCGCCGACATCTGGACCGCATTGTGGTGGGGCTGTGTAGTGCGGCCGTGGCGTGCGGCCTGACCACCTTGATTGTTGTACGACTCCTTTCACATTGATCCCATGAAATTGCCCATCCAATCCCTGGCTCGAATTGGCGTGCTCGCTGCGCTGATGGTGTCAGGCCACGCCAGCGCAAGCGACTACGGCTGCAAGGTGCTGCTGTGTCTGGCCAACCCTGCCTCCAACGGCGGGCCGAAGGGCGTTGCCGAATGCGTTGACCCGATCAACCGTCTGTACAACGACCTCGCCCATGGTCGCCCCTTCCCGCGCTGCGAAGAATCCGAAGCGACCGGCAACCGGGCGGTGCCGGTCAACGACCCGTTCGATCCGTGCCCGTCTCCGCTTCAGCCGGCCGAACCCGATCAGTACGTGGTGCAGGGCCAGCCCTCGGCAAGCAGTGTCTACGGATACAGCCAAACGGCTGCGCCGCAACTTGGCGCGACTGCGGGCCAGCGGGCGTGTGTGGGCAGGTTCGTCGGCCGCTACCAGATGGGTGGCAACGACGATGGCACGACGGTCTACGTGTACGACCAGGTTGTCTGGCAGAAGGCCGAGAGCCCGCGCGCTATCGATATCTATTGGGGCAACGTCTGGACTCAGCGCGTGCGCTGGTAGTCCGCAACGAACACGAAGGGGGGAGGTATGGAATTGGAGCCGCAACAAAAGACCGATGACGGGCGGACGCACCTACCAGAGCGCAGTGGCGGTGGGACTGGCAGCGCTGAGTCGGTGAATGAGCTATTCCGCGAATGGAAGGCCGAGCACACCGCATTCGGCTTGGTCCTGGTCGCCTACGCATTTCTGTTGAGTGTGGCGCCGCTCATCGCTAGGCATCCCGATGAACTGATGCAGATCGCCTGCATTTCGCAACGGCACATCGTGGATTGGCGCGCTTGGGTACTGACCGCATCGGTTGCGTGCCTGATCGCGATCGCCGTGATTGCGCTCAAGCAGCGGCGCTAGACCGCCAGCGGGGCCGGGCAGCAGGTGGAGGAAAGCCGCTGCCAACCGACCATCCGGGGATTTGAACGCGTGATCCAAGCCATTTCAGTTGGCCGGGCCGCTGTTGTTGGAGCCGGGGCAGCACATTCCCGGATTCGACCGCCAACGACATACGAACACACTTTTTTGGAGAACAAGGATGATGAAAAAGCCGATGCTGGCCTTGCTGGCCGCGCTGCTGGTGACGACACCAGTATTCGCTCAGGTTCCGGGTGCCGACCTGGTCAAGATGAGTTCGATTCAGGTCGAGCAATTGGCGCAATTGCATGCCATTCACGCGCTGCTGGCGTCGCAAGCAGCGCCGCGTGAGCCGGAGTATTGCTACTTCGACGGCAAGGCGTTCTCGATTGGCTCAAAGCTCAACAGCCAAATGTGTGCCCCTGCGCTGGCGGCCGGGGAGCCATCGCGATGGGTGGGTGAGAGCGAGGCGACGAAATAGGAAGCGCCGCCTGACAGCAGGTGGAAGACCCCTCCACTAACAATTGACCATTCGGAGAATTGAGTCCGTGACCCAAACCATTCCAGTATCCACAACCTATGTCGTCATCGCTGGTGCCGCCCACGCGCCGAGGTCGACCGCGAGCGACAGGGAGGAAGCCGATGTCACCATCGTCGGTGTGCCGAATCGGCTGCGCGTCGGCGGTGTTGATGAGCAGAAGCCCCAGGGCGTGGCGTTGGACGCGAACACTCGCGTGCTGGCTCAAATTTTGGCGACACAGACGGAGATGCTCGCCACGCTCAAGGCGATCGAGGCCAAGCTTTCGTCGTCAACGTGGTAGCCCAACCGGGATCGCCGGTTGAAGCACGACGAAACGAATTCCCTTTATGCCGGCGCAAGCCGGCACTTTTTTAGGTGATAACAATAATGAAGATCAAACGCTTTGCCATGCTGGGGACTGTGGCGGCTGTACTTGTGGCCAGCCACGCCAACGCCGACGTTGTGACGGTGGCCCAGGTGCTGCCACTGGAGGGATCGGTGGAAATGTCGACGCGCGCCACTGCAGAGGCGGCGGAGCTGTATTTGCGCAGGGTCAACGACGCCGGTGGCGTGAATGGGCACACCATCAAGGTGGTGACAGTCAACGGTTCGAGCAACCTCGACACAGCGGCGCAACGCACGGGGGATCTGATCCGGCAGCACCATCCGGTTGCTCTGCTGAATTACTACGGGTCTGCCCGTACCGCCACGCTCATCAAGAGCGGTGTCCTGGATAGCAGTCGCACGCCGGTGCTCGGCGCCAACGTGTCGTCAACGCAGGTGCGTCAAATGCCTGAGAACCGGTGGGTGTTTTATATCCGCGCGGGCCTGAAGGCTGAGGCGGACCGGATGGTCCGGCAGGGCGTGACGCTTGGTGGCAAACGCATTGCCGTGCTGTATCAGGGAGACGCCTTTGGTGAGGATGGGTTGAACAAGAGTATGGCGACGATGCAGGCACTGGCGATCAAACCGGTGCTGACATTGCCTCTGGAGACCAAGATGATGGAGGTCTCCACGCTGAACAGGCTCGCCGAGGCTGTCCTGAAAGCCGACATCGATGTGGTGCTGATGTTCTCCGACAGCGTGAACATTGGCGGTTTCCTGCGGGCCTACCGTGAGCGGGGCGGCAACGCGGTGGTGACGACGGATTCCACCCCATCTGCCGACGAGCTGGTGCGCGCATCCAGCGCGGACTTCGCGCGTGGCGTGTGTATCGCGGAGGTGATGCCAGCGCTCACGAAGCGCAATACGAAGCTCGCACGTTCCTTCGTCGCCGACATGACTGCGGCGGGCCGCCCTGATCTGGCCAAATCGACGACTGCGCTGGAGGGCTATGCATCGGCTAGGCTGTTTGTTGAAGCGTTGCGCAGGGTCAATGGCCCAATGACGGGCGAGGCGATTCGCACTGCGCTGCAGACACGTGGGCCCTTTGACCTGGGCGACTTCGAGCTCAAATACAACCCTGCCCAGTATGAGGGCTCGCAGTACGTTGATATTGGCATTATCGGCCGCGAGGGGCGGGTGCTGAACTAGCAAGAGGGGATGGGGATCGATGCGGTTGATTCGGAATAGCGGTAACAACACCGTCCTGCGCCAGCTCACGACGGCGGAGGCGGAATCGGTTCGGCGGTACTGCGGCGCTGGCATGCAAACGGAAGCGCACGATGCGCAGGCCGTCGAGGCCATCCTTGCCGAGATGCATAACGGCAAGGAGCCGCGCTATTGGCTGGAGTGCGATTGCCGGGATGGGGGGGCGATCGGGCAGCGGCCACGTATGACCGCGCGCGTTCGCGGCGATGGACCCAGGCACTTCGTGCGCATTGTTGGGCGCGACGCCCACGAATGCGTCCTTAAAACGTTCCGCACCGATCCGTCCGAGGACGAGGACGATCCGCAGGTCGGCAAACATCAACCGCTGCGACCGATCCGAAACTCGCTGGACTATCTGGATAAGGAGCATAAAGCGGGTGGCCAGCGCCCCGGCGAGCGCGCCGGGGGAAGCGGTAGACCAGGTCAGAGCCGACGACTTCCGAAGCTGGGCCGGATTCTTTACACGCTCCTGGAGCAGGCCGGCTTCAGTACGATCACCACCGATGACGTGGACACCGGCCAAGCATCCCTGGCCCATTGGGACCGCCTGGAGCAATTTGCCGTTGACGAAGCGGTGACAGATGCACTGACGCTTTGGGACGTGATGGCGACCGAGCCGTGGACCAAGGCCAGCGACTTTATGGCCGATGTCGACAAGTTGCCGTGGCCCGGCGGGAAGAAGCGTATGGGCTACCTCTTGTTCGTCGCCGATCAGGTGAGTCCGTCGGCCGCCACCAAGTTGACCAGTCGGAAGCCTGCTGTGGTGACGCCGGCAAGCGAGATTCGAATCGGGGGCCGTGACCAGAATTTTTCGAATCCGCCGTACTGGGTGCTCGCGGTCATCGACCGAGATGACACCGGTGCCGGACGGGTGCGCGAAGCCTTTGCCCAGCATGCCTTCACGATGGGCCGACCAATACCTCTGGACAGCAGTTATGAGCGGCAGACCCTCAAACTGCTTTTGGACGTGATGCGGTGGGTCAAAAAGAAGGGCGTCACCGTCACGCTCAGGAAGCCGCTTTTCGATAGCGAGGTGACCTTGGCGGATGGCACGACTGCGCACTGCCGCGCGGACTTCGAGCTTGAGATTCCTGTGCCGGCCGGTTCGCTGGCAAAACCCAGCCGTATCCTGGTCGAAACCATGGGCGCGGATTCGCAGGAATACCTGGATCAAAAGTCAGCCACACACGCCATCATGCGGCAACGGGGCGCCATCATTGAGCATGTAGTGCGCAACGATAGTGAGCAAGCCGAGCGGGACGAGCGTCTGCGTAAGCGCGTCTATGCGCGCCTGCTGGAGCTGGCTGGCGTGCCGCGTCAGGAGCAGCCCGGGGCAGGCGACAGTGAAATTAGTAAATCCGAAATCTGATTATCAGGAAACTAATTGTTTCGCATTCTTAATGCTCGGCAAACATTATTGAATGTATTGATTGTTCAAAAGACAGCGCCCGCCATTTAAAATAGTGGGCCCGCATTTCTGTAGCACGTCGGGCATGTTGAACATTCGATGCCGACGATGGACGCCACGACCCTGCTGCAGAACCTGTTTGCGCCAGCCAATCGCCTGTATGCCTTGGAAGGTGAGGGCGCGCTGGCTGATCTGGCTGTCGAAGCCTGGCTTGGCCGCGAGGCGCTGTCCGAATTGTTCGAGTGGCGCATCATTGCGGTGAGCGCCAACGCGCGAATCGCGCTGGAATCTCTGATTGGCCAGCGCGTGACGCTGGTCACCACGCTGGCCAACGGCACGCAAGCCAAGCGCACCGGCCTGGTTCGCCTGGCAGAAAAGCTCGGAGCCGATGGCAGCCTCACGCGCTACCGCCTGACCGTGGTGCCGTGGTTCTGGCTGACGACCCAGCAGCGCCATAGCCAGGTGTTTCAGAACCGGCCGCTGGCCGACATCTTCGAGCAGGTGCTGTCGCCGTACGAACCGTATGCCTCGTGGCACTACGCTGCCGGCGCCGAAGCGCGCATGGCCGAGTTCGGCACGCGCAGCCATCTCGCCCAGTTCCGTGAGACGGACTACCACTTTGTCACGCGTCTGTTGGCCGAAGCCGGGCTGGGCTTCACCACGGTCGAAGACGACCAGGCGCCCAACGGTCATTCGCTGCTGATCTTTGCCGACAGCACGCAACTGGCCGAGGACGTGGAGTCGGCTGCAGGGGGCGGCATCCGCTTCCACCGTGCGCATAGCCTGGAACAGCGCGACGCCATCCAACAACTGATGTGCCACAACCGCACAACGGCAGGCGGCGTTGCTGTGGCCGCGTGGGACCCGGAGGGCAAACAAAGTGTGCGCGCCCATGCGCCGGCACGATCGGCAACGAGTGCCGGTAGCCCCGATGCGTACTTGTCGATCAGCCCGTCGCTTGCACCGGACTCGGCCAATGCCCAACGCATCGCCGAACAGGTGATGGAGAGCCTGGAGGCGCGCGCGCTGCTGTGCTTCGGACGCGGCACGGTCCGCACGCTACGCAGCGGCACGCGCATGCAGGTCGTGGGTTGCCCGCACCTCCCGCAAGACGTGGAGGGTGCCTATCCGCTACTGATGGATTTGGTCGAGCACTGCGGGATCAACAACCTGACCGCCGACACGCATGCCGCACTTGGCGCCCGCCTGGGCGGGCTCGATACCGCTCTGACGTTCGATGCGCCACCCTCGCCACCGGAGTCCGGGCCAGGCGCGTTTGGCTTCGTGGCCGACGATGAACGCATCGAGCGCGACACGCCCACCCGAGAACTGCTGGCTGCGGCACGTGCGCACGGCTATGCCGGTCTGTTTCGTGCCGGCGACGCGCGCCGGCCGTGGCGCCCGGCCGTCACCCATCCCGACACGGGCCGGCTGTACGCAGAACCGACCACGCAGGGCGTGCATAGCGCCATCGTGGTTGGCCCGGATGGCCAGACGCAAGCCGGCGGGGATGGCGAACACGACGCCACGCCCGCGGGCGAGATCCGCGTTCGGTTTCCCTGGCAGCTCGGCGAGCGTGCGGACGATCGCAGCACCCGTTGGGTCCGTGTGGCACAGCGCCAGGCCGGTGCCGGCATGGGGTGGCAGTGGCTGCCACGCATCGGTCAGGAAGTCTTGGTCAAATTCCAGGAAGACGATATTGACCAGCCCGTGGTCATTGGCGCCCTGTACAACGGACAGGGTGAGGCTGGAATAGCGCCGACGCCCGGCGGGCAGGGTGCCGGCGGGACAGGGGATGCGGCCGCCCTCTACAGGCAAGGCAGCGACAGCGCCGGCAGCGCGCAAGGCAACGTGGCCGGCGGGCACAGCCCGGCTTGGCACGGCATGGGAACGGAGGCAGAGGGCCACCGTAATGCCGCGGCCCACACCGGCTTCAAGAGCGCTGAGCACGGCGGCAGCGGCTACAACCAACTCGTCTTTGATGACAGCGACGGCCAGTTGCGCACCCAGCTCGCCACCACGCAGCAGCACACCCAGCTCAACCTGGGTCACCTCGTTCACCAGCAGGACAACCGGCGCGGCAGCTTCCGCGGTCAGGGTTTCGAGCTCCGTACCGATGGCCACGGCGCCGTGCGCGGCCAGGCGGGTCTGCTGCTGACCACGTACCGCGATGCGGCCAGCGGCAAAGCCGTGCCGACGGGGGATAACGCTGCCGGCATTGCGCTCATCAAGCAGGCCAAGGCCTTGACCTCATCGCTGGGGCAGGGTGCGGTCACGCACCAGACGGCTGGCCTCTCGGCGGCGAAAGACGACAATGCGCCGCTGGCCAAGCAGGAGAAGGCAGCCGCAGGCATGGTGGATGGCCAGGCGCTCGATGCAGCCAAGCAGGATGCCAGCGCCGGCAACACCAGCACGCAGGGCAAGGTGCCGCACCAGGGTGAGGCGATGGCGCATGCCATTGGGCGCGCAGGAGTCGTCATGGTGGCCGGTCAGGATCTGCAGCTGGCCAACGGCGAGAGCATCGCCCTGGGCAGCGGCCAGGACACCAACATCGCCGTGGGCAAACAGGCGCGGATGCACGCGGGGCACGCGATTGGCGTGGCGGCGGGCCTGTCCAAGGCGGGTGACAACAACATCGGCCTGCAGCTGACCGCTGGCCAGGACAACATCGACGTGCAGGCGCAGCACGACACGCTCAAGCTCATGGCCAAGGACGACCTGAAATTGGTGTCGGCCAACATGAACGTGGATTTTGCGGCGGCCAAGCGGATTCGCCTGGCGACGGCGGCCGGCGCGGCCATCACGCTGGAAGGCGGCAACATCACGGTCGAGTGCTCAGGGCCGATTACCTACAAATCGGCGGAGCGGAAATTTGACGGCCCGGTGAACCAGTCGTATCCGTTGCCGGCGTTCCCGCAGAGTATTTGCGTGGAGTGCATGCTGCGCGCCCTTCGCGATCAGCACGCCTTTGCCATCAAGAATGGTTGAGTCCGAATAATCCCCATCGTTGAACAACATGGCAACAGACTTCGAGATCAAGGATAGGCGCGACACCCCCCCTGCGTGGGTGGACGCCTACCCTGCCAATGCCATTGATCAGCTGTTGGCCGCATTGCCAGCGAGCAACGTCTATGCGTTGATCGACAACGGATATGACACCGATTTCGCAGGACGTTGTCAGCATCGGGTCCCCGGCATCCTGTCGCGCTCCCTCTATGAAGGGCGCTATGACGGACCCGGCCTAAGCGAGATTGCGCCGACTCTGTTGCGTGTCCCGGACGAGCCGCAGGAGCGGTTCACGTTTCTAGCCTTTCTGTTGCGAGAGACGTCCGGCAGGCCAATGCTCAGCTTCCTCCATTCGAACGGCCGGTCGGCCGATCCGTTCAGCCACCTTCGGAACCAGATGGAAGCCGTGGACCACGAGGGCACTGCGTTTCTGATTCGATTGGCGGATACCAACGCCCTGGATGCCGTTCTGGAAGTGTTCACTGACACGCAGCGCAGCCGCTTCCTTGCTGGCATCCAGTGGTGGTACTTCCGTCGAAACGGAACACTGCGGTGTGTCAGTGATGGCGCAAGCGGTGTCGAAGAAGCGGATGGCTCGCCCTACATGTGTACGGCAGAGCAAATGGAGCAACTGCAGGCCCTTGCGCGGCCCGGTGCCATGCTGAATTTGGTCCGGAACAGTCCCCACATTTTTGGCACCCTTGTTGGGCTACCTTCGCAGGCATATGCCTGCATTCAAGCGGTGCTTCACGCTGCTAGCCCCGAATCACCGATGCATGATGCGGTGGTTGTGCGCAAAATCACTGCAGCCCTCAATGATGCCGGGCTGCTGCAACCGCACGCTGCCTAAGTGGCCCAGGAATACAACGACATGAAGAAGAGCAATTGCATTCATCTCTGGTTGGCAATGCTGATGTTCGTGCTGCTCAGCACGGGCTGCAAGCCGTCTCACTCGGAGCCAGCAAACGCCGGTGCCGACGACGAGCTCGGTTTGTCCGTCCAAGTGCTCAACTACATGGACGAAGGTATCGGCGTGGTCTACGTCAACGGCGAGTGGGCAGGCTCGATGTCCAGCCATGCGGGAGGAAATAGCATTGCCGGATCTGTTGGTTTGCCAGCGAAGTGGCGACCAGGGCTGACAGTCGAAGTGGAGTGGCAGGACGATGCACTGTATGCCAAAGACCCCAATGGCCTCTACAAAGCAACGGTCCCTGTCGAACGATATGACACGATCCACTCGGGGTTTCTATGGCTGGCGTTCTTCCCGGGTAAGAAGATCCGCGCTATCCCGTCAGGTACGTCTCCTGGCTTCCCTGGTTTCCCTGATGGACTGAGGAATCCGTTCGACCTTTGTATGCGTGACGCAAAGTGTTCTGCGAAGTACTACCCCAATCGCAAACTCATTCAGGGCAAAGATCAGTGAATACGACGTCCGAGCTTGAACCTCTGGGGCCCAATCCATTTGCGCTGAATGTGGACGAGCAGGCCCGCTTCGCATCCTGCCGCATGGAAAACTTCGGAACTCACTGTTCGAGAGAGTTCCATCTGAGCTTCTTTTTCGACGGCACGAATAACAATAAGTACCGGGATACGGCACGGCTTGCCCACAGCAATGTGGCGAGGCTATTTGACATCTTTGAGGTGACACCAGAACAGCAACGGATCTATGTCCCTGGTATTGGCACGCCATTCCAAAAAGAAATCGGCGACACCGGTCGCGGCGACCATGCGCGTGTAGGGCTCGGTGCGGGCTGGGGCGGCGAGGCCCGTATCAATTGGGCTTTGCTCCAAGTCACCGACGAATTGCACCGTCTCTACTGCGGTCAGAAGCTCACGGAGGCTTTGGGTCTCGACGAGCGCGCACTGGTACGTCAAATCTCTGCCGACCTCAATTTCCCTGTCGCAAACCTTGTCGGCGCCGGCGGCAATGAAGTCGAGCAACTTGCTAAGGCGAGCAAAGTCGAAATGGTGCGCACGGCAATTGAGACGCTCAGGAAACCTCCCCGGCACGAGGAACGACGCGCGATGTTGCGCCAACGGCGTGAGATCTTGTCAAAGAAGCTGAAAGCATTGATCGCCGACAGCAAACCAAAGCTGGAGTGCATCCGACTTTCTGTGTTCGGGTTTTCGCGCGGCGCAGCGGAGGCGCGTGTCTTTGCCAACTGGCTCAAGGACGCCTTGGACGACGATATGTCGTTAGCGGGCGTGCGTGTCAGCTTTGACTTCCTCGGCATCTTCGATACCGTCGCGTCGGTGGGCATCGCCAACGTTACCAAGGTGGCGACGGGCCACGCTGGGTGGGGCGCGGAGGAATTTTTGCGCGTTCCGGGCTACGTCAAACGCACCGTACATCTTGTTTCTGCTCATGAAGTGCGCGGAGCGTTTCCGTTGGACAAGGTTGCGCCCGCTGACAACGTCCTGGAGCTTGCATATCCTGGCGTGCACACTGATGTCGGCGGCGCCTATCAGCCAGGCGACCAAGGGCGCGGCTGTGGGCCAGACGGGAAGCCCGACGACAGCAACAAGATTTCACAGGTCACACTGGCCAAGATGTATCGCGAAGCTGTTGCTTCAGGGGTGCCGCTGAACCCGCTCGCCAAAGGGGTCACCCAGCGAGTTCGCGATTCACTGAAAATTTCCCCGGAACTCATTAAGGCATTCAACGACTATGTCGCCGTTGTGAATCCGCTGATCAGCAAGAAGGGCGGTGGGACCACGGGCTCCGTGCACGTGCAATACGGCCTCTACCTCCGCTGGCGCCGCATGCGCTTGGCCAGCGGTGCCCAGGCGTTTGAGAATCAGCCGTTCTTCAAGCGCGCACAGTATTTCAGTGCCCAATGCGCGAGCGAGCTTGCCGGCGCGAATGAAATGCTGCGCGAAGAGGCGGAAGATCTCGCGAGAGGAGAGAACGACCCTACCTACTCAGATGCATGGATGCGAACGGCCCTGTTGCTCGCACCGTATGTTGGAGCTGAGGCCGCAGCAGAGGCGGGCATCCAACGGACGGTGTGGGGCGATAAGGTGAAGGAATGGCGCGAGGTCAAGACATACTGGAATGACACCTCGCCGCTCGACGCCCGAGTGGTACGAATCTTCGACGACTACGTGCACGACTCGCGCGCTTGGTTCAAGCCCTTCGGCGCCCCGAGCGATGCGGTTTGGCGGATGCAGCAGCAGGCAAGGATGGAGCAACTGAAGCAGCTGAATGCGAAATGGAAAGCCGAGTGGGCGAAGATTGACGCGGACCTTCAGCGCGATCCGGAAGGAACGCTCAAGCGTTTCGCGCCGGTCGACGAGGGCGGGCAGGGTGACATGTATCCACCGGTCATGGTCCGCCAAGACCGCGCCGACTTGGATCGGTATCTGAAAGACGGAACGCTCCCACTGGAAACGAAGGGCCGTGAGCCTAGCTCCATGTGGGGCTATCTGCGCTGGCGCAACCACTACCCGCAACCGACGCTTGCGGATCAAGTGCAGGCAATCTATGACGGGGCGGCGGCCGTCTCGCACAAGGTTACGCAGAAAGTGAAGGATGCCGCGAACGATGCCGAGGAGCGACTAGCAAAGTCGGCACGCAAGCTCCTCGATGCCGGTAAGGATTCGCTTGAGCGCGCAGCCAAAGAGATTCTGCAAAAGTATCAGGGCGGGAATCACGCGCTCTGAGGAACGATCACAAACCTGGTGTGCGAACTTGAGACCGCTCAAGGCAGGAGTATGCACACCAACGTCAACTGTCGGACGGAGTCGGCGCGCCTGACTTCTCCGCGCGCAAAATGACACAAACCACACTGAGCTCTGCAGAGCCACAACCATCGCGGTTCGACACGCTCCCCTGGAAAGCCACCTTCACGCTCCTCGCATTGAAAATGCTGGGGCTGGCCTACGCTTTCCTTGATTCGCTAACGCCTGGAAGGTACGGGTGGGAGGAGTCACTAATCCCGGTCTCCATTTGGAGTGATGCGCAAGTGGTTCCACTGGTGGCAGGAACCACTTTCTTCGTCGTCCAGCGAAGCCTTGAGAATCGAAGAATATTGACCTACCGGCCGGACTGGCCCGTCTTGGCCGCGTTTGTCGCTGGGTATTGGCTGTTCGACGCGCTCGTGGGCGCGCTGGTGGACGCAACCGTTCGGCCGTTGATGCCCGATCTCAGCCTGATGGGGATCGTTTGGCTCGTGCATTGGGAGAGCTGCGCATCGGCGTTTGTGGCCATCATTCTCTCTTGGACGGTCGTTGCGCGACTGTTTCGTCGTCATGCCGTGGCGGGCGTCTCACGAGAAGATCACAGGCTGCGCGTTGCAAGCATGATCGGTGTCGCCTACGGGAGTCTACAGATATTGCCGCTTGGCGCTCTTCCGGTGTACGTGCGATTGGGCCTGAACGTGGAAGACGAAACGTTTGCCGCAGCACTGACGTTCCTCGTCGCCGGCGGCTTGGGCTGGTTGACCTGGTGGGGCGCAAAGCGTGGATTGCCGACACCGTTGCCACTCGTGAAGCCTACCCGGGCTTTGCTCGCAGCAGGTTTGACGTTCTTGCTGGCGACGGTGGTTTCATGGGGTGCATTCCGATACCTCATTGGAGGCAATTGGGAGTTTGGCCAGTATGCGTATTCGATACCCCTGGCCATTCAGTTCGGGCTAACGCCACTCGGCGGCTATGTGTTCGCCAAGTGGGCCTACCGAAAGAGCCACTAGGGCCGTGCATCGCGTCTGTGTTGGCGACTTTCGCCTGCCGCTGTTTTCGAACCGGGCAAGCGCCACGCTAGCGGAGAGCAGGGCTCAAAGGGAATCCCGACCAGTCTGGAGTTCCGTCAATGCCGCATGTAAAGAATCCATCAACCTCGAGCCGACGCGACGTGGTCTATATCCAAGACGGTGTGCGCATCGAGCACGATGATGGCGGCTATTCCGTAACGAACCCGAATGGCATTGCGGTCAGCTGCGGGCCGGACGGCAGCATCGAGGGGAAATTGCCCGTTATTCGGGCGTTGAGTGTGGCAGATATTTCACGGGTCACCCAACACCACATTGCTCGCGTCTTCGACACCGTTTCCCACACATTCCACTTTGAGGGCGGTGGCGTGCTGTCCTACATGCACAGCTCCAGTGGGGAAGGCTACGAATTCAGTGGCCACAACGTTTATGTCGAGATGAGCCGCGACGGTGTCGTGATCGTCCATGGCACGACGCCAGATTGACGCGCCCCCCCTACGGGGCAAGAAGGGCAACCATGAAGCTTCAAAGTGAGGATGGGACGCGATATCCCGCGATTTGGAAAGACGGGCGATGGGTTCGACCTGGTCTCCCGTTCCACGGATGGACGCTTATCGCAGTGGAAGGACGGAAGGGCGAACAGTTCTTATGCGCAGCTTGTAACGCCGTACGACGCGGTGTCTCCCATCTTTTGGGGCACCCTAACGTGAAGGGATCTATCCGGGTCGATGTGCAGTGCGCGGCAACGATGCAACTCCCGGTCGCAGTGACGAAGAAACAGAAGGCCTCATTTGAAGAGGACAGGTCGACGAAGCGGGCGCGCTGGCTAGTGCGGGCCTGGAAGCGGACGGCGGATGGCCGTTCCACGCTGTATGCAGATGGCAATCGTGTGGTTGTTTCGTTCAGCGGGCGGTCTTGGACCTATACCGTCTGCCCAATGCAGGAAGAAGACGTCAGCTGGAAGGGGGTTGGGTACAGCTCATCGGACGAAGCCAAACTTGGCGCATTTGATGAAATCACGAAGCGCCTGCGGAAGCTAGAGCGGTCTGCTGGGTAGGGCGGCAAGCGGTGCCAATTACGCACCAGCGCCGTTCGCTCATTTGCACTAAAGCGAGTGATCTAGACAATTCAGTCATCTGAAGCTGAGGCGAGATATGCCGATAGCGTTTCAAGGACTCCTCTAACCGCACCAAGAATGACCAAGGGCTTTCCCGTGACCCACGACGATCTGTCGTACGCCGCCTTTCGCAGCCTGATGCTCTCGAAGTGCAAGTCGACTTCCACTCAGGGGACAGCAGCATATCGGGTCGCGGACGACGTTCATCCCCTGCACGCGCAGAGGGTGCGGATTCGGAAATACCGGGAATACGTTGCAGACCATGTTGCCAGGCTGCTGGAGACGTCGCCGTCCTGGGAGCCACACGTGCGGCGCGCATTGGGAATTCCGGTGGCGGCACCGCTGCTGCCAAGCGGGTATAGCCGCTTGAGGCAGCTTGGACAGGCCTTCCTGCCTGAGCGCTTCAAATTGGAAAGCGCACGCAAGCTACTTCGCCCCGTTCGGACGCCAGAAGGGCGGTGGTACATCTATAAGAATTTCCTGAAAGGGACGCTCTCGAAAGACTTTCACTACTGCGAAGTGGCGGATTTCGCGTTGCGCCATTTGAGAGGTGCTCGCGAAGTCGAGGATATAAAGCGGATCTGGTGCGTGGACATTGTCGCGTTGCAGGCGATGGCTCGCGTTGGGTTGAAGGAAATTGCCCGAATCGCGGAAGTTTGTCGGACACCGATCTGGAGCGGCGAAGCCCGGCTGCTGATGATCTTCGTGGAAGAAGGTGTGGTTCGCGAACCAGGTGATTTCGCGTGGATCTCCTTTCTCAGCCGCGATCGCTATGGGCGGACCGAGTTTGAACTCGCGCGCGAGCGGGCATTGCGTGCCACGATCAGACTGTTGACCCCTCATGGCGTGGATCGGGGGCGCATGGTGGAAGCTCTCTACGACCACCTTTGGTCCCTCCATCCGGTTCGGCTACGCGCAAACCTGCAGTTTCTGCAAGCGGCAGGGGTCGACAACATCGCTGCCGTCTTTGATCAGGTGCAGAACCAGTTGTGGACCGCGCCCACAGAACGGTGGAAATACCTGCTGGAGTGTGCGCAGGTTGATGTCTGCGTGAATAGTGGGCTTTTCAAGAAAACCCTCGATGCAGACAATGAACCGTCATGGGAGCTGACGCGTAGCCTGGTCGGCATGGATGCTGGTAGCGTGGCCATTGCAGCGTGCCAGAAGATGTTGCTTGACGTCGGAAAAATCGAGCATCTCCCTGCGCCCACCGCTGAGTTGGAATTGCTGGCCGCGCCGCCCTATCGCTTGACGATGGAACAGCTCGCGACATGCAAGGGCTACCTTACAGTTGGCGGCGATCTGGGCAGCTACTTGCTGATGCTCGGCCGGCACGGCTTTCGGACGCCAGAAGAAATACTAGCGTTCCAGCCGCTATACAGGGAATCGGATGGCTCGGACCTTGACGCGTGGCTGACCCTGCTGGGCGATCGCGTCAGAGACGAGTCGGTTCACGTCGTGGTGAAATGGCTGGAAGGGGCCCGTGCAAGCGGGTATTTCAGTTCGTACGAGTATCTGATCAGTGCTGTGCCAATGCCCAACCTGGATGCATTGCATCAGGCATCGAAACTTGTACGCCTTGGGCCCGCCCTCTTACGCAACCTCGTCGAGAAACGAGCATTGCGAACGCTCAAGGCGCTGCGCGACTGGTACTACCATGACGCCATGGGCATTGAGGGCTACCGGTATTGGGGCAGCCATGATGCCGTCGACGAGGTGTTGATCGATGACGCTTTCGAGCGTCGCAGCTTCAGCCAGCTTGGGGGAAATCAGTCGTGCATTTTCCACGCTGTCTCCAATCAAGTCGAACTCAAGCTGGGGCGGTTCCCTTACGAGAGCAACGAAGCCGATCAGGGGGCCTACCGGGCCGCGAGGGAGCTCGCGATCGATCAAGAGAGGGCGGCGCTTGCTCCGCTACTGCCCAAGCTGTTGATTCGCACGGGTGGCATTGTTCTTCCAACACTGCTGCAAGCCCTATGGGATTCAGATGCGGCACTGCAGGACGCGCTCGGCAAGCTGACGCCGATCATGGACACGCTGCTTGCCGGCGGCGGTCCGTCTGCCGCGCCCCTTACCCCGTTGGAAGCCGATGCGGTCGCCATGGTCTACCGCACAACGACTGAGGTGGTCCACTCGCGTTGGCAGGCTGTTGTCGGCCGGGAAGCCGATGTAGAAGCGCTTCAGGTAAGGGCGCCTCTGGCGATGCGCTGGCGCCACGTCAAATGGCGCATGGACGGCAAACCGCTTAGTCGGGATTACGTGTTTGCGCTGGTGCGCGCTTCAGAATGCGCCATGCGCTTCCGCGAGTGGAACTTTGGCAAGATGGAGGACGCTTGCCGGAACCTCAAGCCTCGGCGTATGGCGAAGGGAACCGCAGGAGATCCCGCGTCATTCTCGATGCACCTCGGGGTGCTGATGGCCGTAGCGTACGGCGACTCTGTTGCCGACCAATGGGGCCAACAGGAGTTCGACGCGCTCCTTCATATGGACCCGGAGAGCGTGACAGCTGTTGAACACGTCGATGCATTGCTCAGCTACTTTTTGGTTGGCTTGCCCGATGCAGTGAATTCACGGGTCAATCGGTTCGTCTCGCGCTTCAGCGAAAGCGACTGTGGTTACCTTGCAGGCAGGCTCGGCGTGGCCCGGCAAGGAGAAGAGTCCACAGTTGTTTGGCTCGAGCGTGCCATTCTTCATACGAAAGATCGCGCGATCACGATCTATGGTCGCTGGGTTAAACGTGAGCGAAGCAAGTTCAAGGAGGATGGCAGCGAGACGCTGGTAACTCCGCTGACGGCCATCATTTCGAAGTCCCCAGCGGCATTCTTCGCGAAAGAAGCCGCCAACCTCTGTACCCGGGCAAACACCGCAATGTGGTGCGAAGCCCGCCAATTACATCTGTTGGTTGTGGACCCAGTTGCCAGACGGCTGGCGGGGATGGCGCTGCTTTATGTTGAAGTGATACCCACCATCGCCCCGACCACTCCCAGCCTTGTGATTCGCGCGCTGAATCCAGTCGGGGAAATTGGCACGACGCATGCCATCCCGTCCATCGTCGACTCATTTTTTGATGCCGCGGTCCACATTGCGGAGGCCAATGGTTTAGCCTGCGTGGCCTATCCTGATAGTGATGGCATGCACCTGCTATCAAATCAGCACGCGGTGGAGGAGGATATTCGCAAGCGCATGACGCGCCGATCGATTCCCTATCGTACTTACAAGTACGACCACCAACCGTCGTCTGAGGAAACATCGTGGCGAGCAGCCCCACGAGAGATTCGCACGCCGTTCTCTGCCTATGAGCGAGGTGAAGGCAAGGTCGGTCGGCTGTATGCGATCTGGGATGGCCGACACCACCTGGCCAGCGAGCAGAAGGAATTGCTCACCGCGGAAAGCAGTCTGTGAATATCCGCGTTGGCGGCGCCGAATTCGCTCGATGTCGTCGCCAGACTCGGGATCGCCGCGCGACATGTCGCGGCGGTCCGGTTCACTTGGCAATGGCTGTTGCCCGCGTGCCCCTGACCTGTCTGCCCCCACAAATTCAGACTACTCCCTCAGCAGTTGCCGAACTTGGATACCATCGGCGGTCAAACCGCCCGGCGCGACGGTAATGCTCTTGCACTCCAAGCGCAAGGTGGCACCCTCTGTGAGGCGGTGCTCTTGGACCAGAAGCGTCTTCGGAAAGTGGACGGGCAGGTTTACGCGCCGCTGTCAGTTTCCTCACGATTGGCGCGAATACTTCCTGCGAAACTCGACGGGGGTCATCGACGTCAGGACCTTGAACATACGACGCATATTCGAGTCGCTACTGAATCCGAGGTCCGCGCTGATGGTACTGACCGGCATGGATGTCAACACGAGGCGCTCGCTGACCTGGTTCAACTTTACCCGGCGCGCATACTCGGCGATCGTGACGCCAGTCTCGCCAACGACCTTGCGCGCCAATGTGCGCGCTGACATGCCAAGTGCTTCTGCCAGGCACGTTACGGTGATCGATTCTGCCGGAAGCCGCCCAACCAAGTCGTGCAGCCGGCGCAGCATCGGGCTGGCCTGTTCCATCAGACTCATCGCCCGGAACGCCTCGTGCGTCGGGGCCGGACGCGGAAGCACCATCAGCGTAATCAGGTCATGCAAGGCCTCATCGCTTACGTGTTGCTTGATGAGCTCCTGGGCGATAGGGAGATAGCCGCTTACGCCAGAAGCCGTTGCCGTGCGCGTGTTGACGATGCAACTCCGCTCGACCTGCCATCGGACCTTGCCATAGTGTCTTTCCATGGCTTCTGCCGCCCACCATGTCACTGTGGCGGGCTGGCCGTTCAACTTGCCGCTGGCGGCCAGCAGGCAGACGCCGGTGCAATAGCCCCAGAGCCGCTTGCTACTGCCAAACATCGCCAGTGCTCTGATCAACGCAGCACTCGCGCCGAGCACGTCTTCTATCTGCGTAGCCGACTCAGCCCAGAAACCCGGCACCAACACAGCGTCGAGCGCGGTTTTCTCCAATGCATGCGTGGCATGTAGAGAGAGCCCTTGTTGGCAAACGACCTCAGCAGGTTGCAGCGAAACATAGCGCAACTCAAAGACCGCTCTCCCTGCACGGCGGTTGGCCGCATGGAGTAGATCGGAGAAGGCCAGCAAGCCCGCCGGCATGCAATGCGGATAGAGAAGCAAGCCAATCCGAAGCGGTGGAGGCATGGCATAAAATGAATTAAATATGTCTGATCGTGCCATTCTGGCAGCCGATGAACCTCAGCACAATGAATGCGTATCCGGGAGACGTGTTCATGAAAATCCAACAACTACGCAATGCCACCATCATCGTGGAGATCGGCGCCAACCGCATCCTGATCGACCCCATGCTTGCGCCCAGACATGCGCTACCGCCACTGCGACTGTCCGGCGCGCGGCGGCGCAATCCGCTGACCGAGCTTCCCGACGTCGCCTGGCCGGCTCTGGAATCCGTGACGCATTGCCTGATTACCCACTGCCAGCGAGGGCATTTCGATCATCTGGACCGCGCGGCGAAGCAATGGCTGCGCGACCGGAAGATTCCCGTCATCTGCACGCCGCATGATGCTGGCCACCTGATCGAGCGTGGTCTGAATGCGCAACCACTGCATCATGAGCATGAGCTGCCGAGCCCCTTCCTAGGTGGCACGATACGGACCGTACGTTGTACACACGGACGCGGGCTGATTGGCAGGCTGATGGAGCATGGCGTCGGGTACTTGATCGAGTCACCCGGCGAGCCCTCTCTGTATTTGAGTGGCGATACTGTGCTGACGCCCACTGTCAGGGACTTCGTTGTGCAACACCGTCCCCAGGTCTGTGTGATACCCGCAGGCGGTGCGCGCTTCGATCTCGGCGGCGAGATCATCATGGGTATCGAGGATGTTGTCGATTTCACGCGTTTGGCTTCCGGCATCGTGGTTGCGAATCACCTCGAAGCACTGAGCCACTGTCCCGTGACGCGTGACGACCTCAGACGCGCTGTCAGGGAAGCCGGGGTCGAAACGCGACTACGCATTCCAGCCGATGGCGAGACACTGGAATTCCACGGCACGCTGAGCTGAGCGTGATGTCTTTCCCGCGAAGGCGGGAAGCCGGCGTCGTTAAAGTCACCGGGTCCCCGCCTTCGGGGGGGGCGACAAACGCTAGGTGCTGTCGCGAATTTGGAAAGACTCAATCGATCGCCAAATTTGGAACATTCTGATGGGCCGTGAGCACCGCGGTGTTGTCAAAAAGGCTTTTCATTTATTGCTTCATACGGTGCTCTACCGCCCGTCTGCTTCGGACAGTGCGTGGACTGGACCCGCGATCTTACAAAACTCGCACACCATGCTGCGCGCCAACTCCACGATAGTCTCGTGTGCTTGCAGGCCCGCCCCAACTCGCCATGAGGCGACGATTGGAAGTGCGGGTAATGGCGGTTCGATGTCGAGCACAGTCAGTGTCCCACAGTCGATTTTATCCCGTACCAATACTGTAGGTAGTGCGCCAACACCGAATCCATCATCCACAAGCCTCGTCATCGCCGCTATGGAGTTGACGCAATTGATGCGCGGTGACTCAATGCCGTTCAAATGCAATAGATTCAACAAATCTTGGTGCGGACGAGAATTGCTGACAAACGTGATTAGCCGCTCTTGTGCCAAATCCTTCAAGGACGCATAAGGACGATCCAACCGAGAGTTGCTCGCCACGACCCATCGAATTGGATATCTTGCTAGTTCGACATTGCGAATGCTCTCTTGTCGCAAGATTTCCGTCTGAAAAACAATATCCAAGGTCCCTTTCTGTAGTTGCTCTACCAAGTGCGTGGCGCTGTCTGCCACCAACTCGATCTCTAAAGCGGGAAATTGCTCTACAGTCCGCGAAATTAAGGGGCTAAGCCAAGTGTGTATCGCACTATCCATGGCGCCTATCCGAACGCGCCCCTCGAACCCGGCATGTTGCGTAACGGCCGCCTGCAATTCGTGAAGCGTAGTCACCATGCGCTCAGCGTATTCGAGGACTTTGTATCCGTCCGGCGTGAGTTTCACACCACGCGCGTCGCGGTCAAACAAGCGTACGCCTAGTTCCTCCTCAAGCGCCGCAATGCGCGAAGAAACAGATGCCTGCGTAGTAAACAGTTTTTCTGCCGTCAATCTAAAGCTACGCAGTCTCACTACCCAAACAAAGGTTTCCAAGAACCGGAGATTCATTTCGAGCGTCCTTCTTTCTGCTGATCTTAGATATTATCGTCCGCGTTCCACTGGGGGAATCAATTCCCTAAAGTCAAGGACGCAACGAGAGCCTTTTCCCGCAGACTTTCGTCGAGGGCCTCGTCGGGGTTTTGTCCCCAGCTCGCGAATTGGCCGTCGATGTGCATTCGCGCCAGGCCATATGCCAGCGCGCGCAGGCCGAGCACGTACCGGTCGATATCGCCGGAGCGCAAGCGTCCCTCCTGTGCCGCGGCTTCCATCAACTGCCGCATGGTTGTAAGCAAGCGGTCGTTGCGGTCGCGTAGGCCGGGGCTGTCGAAATCAATCACCGCGCGCGTCGAGATGACATGGAAATGTCCAGGGTTCTCAAACGCCCGCCGCAGGAAGCCCTCGCCGATCGCGCGGAAGGCGGTCAGCGGGTCGTCGGCTTGTTCATGGCGGCGCGCTTCGGTGACTGCCTCGAGCAGCCGCTCCTGCGCCTCCTCGGCCACTGCCGTTAGCAAGGCCGTGCGGCTCTTGAAATGACGGAAGGGTGCGCCCGGCGAGACGCCGACGCGTCGCGCTACCTCGCGCACGCTGACTGCCTCCAGGCCTTGTTCTTCGACCAACTCCACTGCGGCGGCAATCAAGGCGCGTCGCAGGTCGCCGTGGTGTGACCTGCTCCCCGCGATTAGTGCGTTGACGATGTAGAGTCCGTTCCGAAGAGGAGCGGTCATGAAGAAGCGATTCACCGAAGAGCAGATTATTGGCGTGCTGAAGGAAGCCGAGGCAGGTCTGAAGCCGGCAGAGCTGTGCCGCAAGCACGGCATCTCGGAGGCGACATACTACAACTGGAAGGCGAAGTTCGGCGGGATGACGGTCTCCGAAGCGCAGCGCCTGAAGGAGTTGGAGCAGGAGAACAAGAAGCTCAAGCGTCTGCTGGCCGAATCGATGCTGGACAACGCGGCGCTCAAGGACCTGCTGTCCCGAAAGTAGCAAGCAGATCAGCAGACGTCCAGTACCCAATCGATTTTCTAAGTCTTCAGCACACGGTCACCCGACGATTTCGTAGTGATTGCCCTGAACGACCAGAGCTTCACCATCACGAAGCGTGCGGTAAGGAATGCCGTTGGCTTCGTAAAACGCCACCTCCCGCTCAACGTCTGCCGACTCCGGGTGGTCGGATCTGTAGTGAACGGTGAGCCTGAAGGGCAGGAGGCCAAGCCCGTCCCAAACGACTTGCTCGTCATAGCCAGCCGGGACTACGTTGGGATCACTGATATCTTCCAAACCCTCCAGCCCCGTCGATGCAATCACAGCCGCAGCACTAAAGCCCGCATAGACGATGGCATCACGCGCAAAGGCCTCCGTCATCAATGCATCAAAGCCGCTTTGACGCATTGCGCGCCGCAGGATGAACGCGTTGCCACCATTCACCCACACGACATCGATCTGTTCCAGGGCGGTACGCAACATATCGGCATGTCCGAAGAAGCGGCGCAGATCCAGTTCGGTGACGTCAAAGCCGAGCGCCACCAATTTTTCAGATTGGTCCTTCAACCACGTCGCTCGCGCAGCGTCGAGGTGATCCAGCGCATTTACGACGACGGCAGCCTGCCGCTTTCCCCTTACCAGGGCGAGCAGCTTGGCGGGCTCGTTGCCGATGTCGAAGGAGGAAAGATAGAGTCTCATTGGGCACCGCTTGGCAGGATAGAAAGAAGGCCGGTTTAGCGAACTATCCGGGGTCACAGATGCCTATTTCATGTGGGGCAGGTGTGAGGTGGGCAGGCCCAGGGCCTTGAGTATGGTGCCGAGCTGGGTGATGTAGTCCGCGTCGAGTGCGCCATGGAGGCAGGGGGCCACGTGCACCATGGCCGATGCCGGAATGAAGCAGGGGCCGCTCTGCGCCGGATCATTGATCTGTACGATGAACGCTTCCGCACGGTAGTCATCGAGTCCGGCATAGAGCCGGTCGATCTCAATGTGCGTGAGCGCGTAGACCATCCCTGCCGCGACCTTGCCGTGGGCGCGCGTCAGGATGGCTTTCGTCGCCACCACGATCTGGTGGTCATGGATGTACCCGATGCGCGGCTGGCGAGGGTGCACCCCCTTTTTTGCCAGGCCGACGGCGTCCATGTGGAGACCGTAGAAAAACATGTCGACGAGTCGTTCCATCTTGCGTGTCGTGGTGGAGCGGCCGCCAGGCCTAAGGGGTGCCGTTGCGGCAGTACTCGGCAAAGCCGGGCCGGTTGCCCAGGCGTTCCATGTAGGCCAGCGTCGCCGGAAAGCCTGCGTGCGCCAGAGGCGTTTCAAGCCAGCGGTTGACCGAGAGGCCGATCGGAATGTCGGCCAGGGTGAATGACGCACCGGCGATGAAGCCTCCGGTACGTTCCAATTGCCGTTCGAGGATGGTCATGTGCTTGGCCCATGCAGCGCAGGAGTGCGCAATCTGCGCCGAATCCTGATAGTTCGGATCACGCCGTACGAGCGCCAGGAATGCATAGGACCACGATCTGTTCAGGTCCGTGGCCTGCCAATCCATCCATTGGTCCACACGAGCGCGGGCGATTGCCTCAGTCGGGTAGAGGTGGACCGCATGCTCGCGGTTAGCCAGGTAGCGGATGATCGTGTTCGATTCCCACAGTGTGAAATCTCCGTCACGAACCACTGGCACCATCGCGTTTGGATTGAGGGCAAGAAACGCGGGGGTGCTGGTGGCACTGAAACCCGATCCCCAGTCCTCCCGTGTGAAGGCGAGGTCCAGTTCGGCGCAGGTCCACAGCACCTTGCGTACGTTGATGGAAGAGGCCTTGCCTAGTATCTGCAACATGGCGATGGAGGAGCGCCAGCGACTCGTCGCAACGATGAAGTTTTGACCGCCGGTCGGCTTCCGCTGTTCTGGACGGCCCAGTGTATTGGCTAGGCATACCGCGGCACAGATACGGTTCGATACAGTTCGATGTTTTTTTACCGGGCCAGGGCTCGCTTGTTGCGGGCGCACTCGCAGCTGAACACGCTGTTGTCAATACAATCAAGACACTGAAACGGACCCTTCGGGAACTAGCGTTGAGCATGGAAAAAGCCGACCCCGGGTGCCCGCTTTCAACCGCCGGCGGGCACCTGACCGCAGGTTGCGGACGGTTACTTGACTACCACAGTCGGATCCCACGTGACATATCCGGCCAGCACTTGGCCATTGCCGTCGCCGGCCAGGGTGAACAGCGCCGCCGTAGCCCAGAAGTTCTGTGCCGTGCCGGGTTGACGCACCTTGGCATCGCACGAACTGAAGGTCTGCGGAACGAACTTGAAGGGATAGCCATTGGGCGGGGTAGGCTGCGCAGCCTTTTCCAGCGTGAGGACGTCAACATGCGACGGATCCAGAACGGGTTCGCCCCCCCCCAGCGCAACGATGAAGGCGGCATCTTCTGAATTCGCCGAGGTGCTGGCGCAGAAGAAGTCCAGGGTATCCCCAACTTGCGCATTCAGAATGATGTTACCGGGGTCCGCGGCGCTCCATCCACGTGGATCGTCGGACGACATGAAGATGTACGAATGGCCGATTTGTGTGGCGTTCTTCGGGTCCTGGCTAAGCGGCTTGCCTTTCTGCCCCGCGATAATCGCCTCTACGTCCATCACGGTCATGACGTTGATGGTAATGCGCTGACTCAGATCGACGCGACCCGCGACCTTCGGATTTTCAATATCCTTTTCGGCCATAATGCCTCCTAGATGTTTTTGCCTACTCTGTTTTCGGTTTTCGGCAACCCCGCTTATAAATTGAAAAAATAAGGTACACCGGATTTAAAAAACCCGTCCCATATTGATAGGCTGGTCGGCACCTATTCTTTGGGCGCCAGATGTGGGGCGGAACAGGCCATAGCCGTCCGTCCGCCTTCTTCCTCACGGAAAACTAAGTTACATCGATGCAATTTGTCCCGCCCGTCGCAGAGGTTGTTAGATTTCTGTATCGCCGCAAAGCAATGGGCGAGTTCGTGGTGAACTGCATACTATTTCGCAGGGGGTCGCGCTGCAAATTCCTAATTTTTACAACAGTCATAATCGAGGCGGAGGGGTGCGTGCTCATTAGCGGTCAACCTGAATACGGCGAGGGCGTCGAAAATGGGATCTTCGCCGTCGCCGGGGGCTGTAGGTGATCTTGCATACATCGGAGTTAATAATGTGCAGGGAGCCAGCGCCCAGGACTTACTTCGGGATGACGGCAGGGAGCCCTTTTGTGTGCGGGAATAGCGGTTGGTGGGGGAGGGCGGCTCGCTGCACATCAACACCTGGGCAGTCGTTTGCACACAGATCGGCAGGCTACCGGTCATGGCGTGGCATCGCTAACGCTGGCGCGGACAGGAGCACGGCCTCCACGGTGGGCGACCGATATCGGCCGCCAGCAAATGCTGCGTGAATCGTCACCACGACGTGACCCAGATCATCCGCCTTGCTCAGGACGCAACTGCCCCCTTGCTTTGCCAGTGAGTGAAGAAAATTGGGACCGTCAAGCCTAGTCAGAGCTGCTTGGGGCCGACGGTTCCCCTTTTTTTTTATGCCGATTCTCGAACAAGACACCACTGATGAGCCACGGAACGACGTGTTGCTTCGTCTTGCCGATCTGTCTGCAGCCATCGACACGGCGGCCGAACTGCTGACGCCAATCGACTCGCGTGCTATCTGGCAAGAGCTGACCGGTGTTTCCTGCGCGTTCAGGCGTGTCGGCTGCCCCAAGCGATCATGCCGGCCCACCGAGGTGGCACCGACCGAGACACCTATGCAGGGTGATTTGCTCGTATAAAAGCCATCCATCAAAGCGAAGAAAGAATCTCGAAAGCGCTGTAGCTGTCTGACCCGGGGCGCCGCCTACGTTAGTTGAACGCTATCCAGTCCAGCGGCCATGCACATCGCGCAGCAGATGACCTGCAAGGATGTAGTCGCCCAGGGAAGTGGCTTTGGCTTCCAGTTTCGCGAGTTCACCTGCAGGCAAGGCGTCCAGATTGGAGCGGCCCCCTGAATACCCGGACACAGTCACCCACTTAAACTAACGGGTAGGCATACGACTGTGTTTATGACTAGCAGCAAACAGGAAGTGATGGAAGTGTTGACGGGGCCGGAGCGCCGCCGGCGGTGGTCGGTGGAAGAGAAGCTTGCGATGGTCAGGGAGAGCTTCGAGCCGGGCAAGACGGTCTCGATGGTGGCGCGCCAGCACGGCGTGAATCCGAACCAGGTGTTCCAGTGGCGCAAGCTGTACCAGGACGGAAGCCTGTCGGCGGTGAGTGCGGGCGAGGAAGTGGTGCCGGCCTCGGAATTGGCCGAAGCGCTCAAGCAGGTCCGCGAGTTGCAGCGCATGCTCGGCAAGAAAGCGATGGAGAACGAGATTCTGCGCGAAGCCGTGGAATACGGTCGAGCAAAAAATGTATGGTCCGCCCCGGTTTTGCAAGCAAGCACAGGCACAACGAAGCAGTTTGCGTAAATGTATCCGGCCTCTCGTGAGTCAACTGCTTTTGGCAGCAAGGCCATGATGGGATATGCGCGCTCGGTTCCCACTCAGTGGTGCAATGTGCGGCTCCTTGAGCATTGAGCGGCGACGAAAGATTCTCGTCGGGCATGCGCCCTGATCTGAGCAACGCTGTCATGGGTGCAGGCCCTGAAGGGAGAATGTATGGGAAGCATCAGGCTAGCCTTCTTACGGATTCGCATTGCTGCACCTAGTTGCGGCTTGCGCCGGCTCCCAAAACGCGACGCCCGAGGGCCGCTGATGGCGCGCGCGCACGTAGAGCTGGCTATCGGCTATGCGCGCGACACCGCCGGGTGAATGAGCCTTGCCTTCGTGGAGGCACAGAAGACCTTGGGCGGCGAGCGAAGGTCCGCCACAGGCCCGGGCATGATCGCCGAATAGGTGGCAACACGTAGAGCAAGGCCTGCGACCGCACTTGTGCCCACGAGCCATCGGCGCATGCGCAACTGTTATTGATATGCGAGCGCGCAGCTCACTGGTGTTGGTCAGCTTGATGTTCTCCGCCATGGCCTGTGCCAGTGCGCTTCTGGGGCAGCCGCGGCATTGTCCGCCACACGCGATATCTCGGTGTTTAGCGCGGCCAGCAAGCGTGGGTTCAACTCGCCGAGCTCGCGTGTCGCTGGCTTTTGCCGACCCTCACGTGTCAGGTGGCGGAGTGGAGGATGGTATTCATACTGTCGGTGTTCACGTGCTCTCGGAGCGCATGTAGTGTGGGCTTGATGTTCGCTACGAACACCCCGGCTGCGTCGGCCCCGCAATTCAGCTTTGACCGGGGACCCTGTGGTCAAAGCGATCATTTCGCTCGCCACTTTGACGGTTTAGGGCGGTGTCCTGCTCGCGAGACTTTGGAGGTCATCCCGACTAAGCTCCTTGTATCGTATGTGTACTTGTGGAGTCGTAGCGGTGACATAGCTCCGAACGGGCGAACTCGTCAGCGCGCGCCCGCCGTGACTGCGAGCAGTTGCGACGTGGCCGAACAAGCGCGGCTCGCAAAGATGCTGGAGCTACATAGACCTCTACGGCAAGGAGGGGATATGGATGTCATTGCGAATGTGTATTGCCGTCGGCTACCGTCTCCATCTTTGCCATCTCATGTTGCAACGCAAGATCAATATTGGCGGCAATCTTGCGGAGCAGAGGTCAGCCTCACTAAGCCCTTCAGTTACGTGGCCAAGGTGGCGGCGACGGTCGCGGCAGCGGTGTTACAGGCCGCTTGCGGGGGTGGCGATACTGGAACGGCCAGCCCAACTGCCACGCCTTCCAGTATCACGCTGGCACCCGCCTGCAGCGGGACACACTGCAGCGCACGCGGCACCACCTACTCGGGTGCCGGTGTGGGCGTCTGGCAAGCGACCAACCGTGGCGGTGCCGCTGGCGCGGTGTCCGTATCGATTGATGGCCTGACCGGCCAGACCGTCACGCTGATCTACACCAACCAAGGCGAGGCTGCGCAGCCGTTATCGGCGAATTCGCAGAACACGCTTGGCGCGACCGGCGCACGCATACAGGAGGCGTCCGCCAGCGGCACGTTGGACGCAATCTTCGCGGCGTTCGATCTCATGATTTTCAATTTCAACGCGCACGCGTTAGATGGCTACACGAGCGGCCCGGCGTCCACCAAGCAGCAGGCGGCATCCAACGACACCGTGCTGCGACCACGGTCGGCCACCGGCGTCGGTGCGCAACGGACGTGGAACCATCAGCAGCCGGACGGCAAGGCTGTCGTCATCTCTGCGACGTTGCGCCGGCAGGCTACGGCCACGGACGGCCGTATCGTCAACCTGTGGGTGCAGGACTCGGAGTACGGCACCAGCAAAATCTCCGACGGAATCATCAACACGTTGAGCACCAAGTTCGCTTCGGGTAACCAGTCGATCTACACACTCGCCAAGTCACTCATCGGTCAGCCGTGGGGTGAGTACTCCAGTTCTGCCAGCCTGATCGGCCCTGACCAGTCACTTGACATCGTTGTGCTCAACATCCAACCCGACGGACAGCCGTATGGCCGTGTCGGCTACTTCTGGGCGCGCAACAATTTCACCACCGGCGCGCAACCGCTGTCGAACCAGAGCCTCTCGCTCTATATGGATTCGGAGACCGTCTACCTGGGCGGCACTGAGGGGATGAATATGATCCTCTCCACGCTGGGCCACGAGTTCACGCACATGGCCAACTTTTACCAGCGCGGTGTACTGCATGGATCGCAGCATATGTACGACGGTATGTGGCTGGAGGAAATGACGGCCATGACGATGGAGGACGTGCTCTCTGGCCAGGTCAACCCGAGCTACGACAATGTGCGTGACAGCCGCTTCCCGGCTTGGCTGCAGAGTGCATACGACTGTGCATTGACGGCGTTCGATCCATCGCCGTCGTCGCCGTGCCCGGGGTATCCGATCTCTGGTAGCCTCGGCGGCTTCCTGCTGCGTCAGTACGGCGTGTCGTACTACAAGAACCTGCTACAGAATTTTTCGTCCACGGACTCAGTCGAGGTTCTAACTAACGCTCTCCAAGCCAACGGAGGCGAGCGCCTTGGTGATGCGGTGGCCCGTTGGGGCACCGCTATCGCATTGTTACCAGCCTCCAGCAGCCCGTCGGGGTTCGCGTATCCAGCTCGCACCGATGGCGGCTTTGCGATACCGGGGGTTGATGGTCCAAACTACGCGGGCCAGCGGAGGCTGCCGAGCTCGGTCCCATCCACGCTACAGGGCTTCGGCCAGTTCCCCGTTTCGCGCGGCATGAAAATCGGCACGTACAGCGAGACACTTACGGTGCCTGCCAACTCAGTCGTATCGATCGTCGTGCAGTGATGCGCGCAGGAAAATCGAGGCATATGACGGTGCCTCGATAACGGTCGACGTTATTGATGGTCACGATCCGATCCGATCAGGTCGGTGTCTCGAAAATCATCGAGGGCACATTCTTTCAAGCGTCTCGCACGTAGCCCACGACGGGTTCGCGTGGCGCTGCAGCCCATTCCGCGGGACCTGTGATTATGGTGCGGCGGCGCTACATGAATCTGATGACTTCGGAGTCCTTGAGTCCAAACGTACCAAGGGGGCCAGGTCGTCCTAAAAGATAACCTTGGCCCTTGCGCACTCCGAGCTGCATCAGCGTGTCTTTTTGATCCGGCGTCTCAATCCCTTCAGCGACGAGATCAGAGCGAATTTCGCCAGCAAATGTCACCAGGGCTTTCACGAGCGCCCGCTTGATTGCATCGTGCTCAAGATTGCTCGTCAGTTGCGCGTCAAGCTTGATGACATCCGGCCTAAGCTCCAGGATATGGCGCATCGTTGAATACCCAGAACCCACATCGTCGATGGCGATGCGAACCGATTTGCGGCGCAGGGGAAGCAGGGCTTCGTTTAGATAGCGATAGTCGTCGACCAACGCGTGCTCGGTGATCTCCAAGACGAGGCGATGGTGGGGCACGTTCCGGAAGAGGGCCTCCAACTGCCCACTCAGCACTGTGGCGGGCGAGACGTTGACCGCCAAGTAGGCATCGGCAATCGACGGTAAGGAACGTAATCCCTTCTGGATGGCCAGCATTTCCAGTTCTGTACCGAGTCCGGCGTCCTGCGCGTCTGCAAACCAGAGATGCGGGGAGCGGTGTGACTCACCGGGAAATCGCGAGAGCGCTTCGAACCCGACTACGCGCATGTCCCCCAAGCATCGTATGGGCTGATAGAAAACCGATAGCTTCTCGCGTTCGAGTATGTGGGCCACGCGTTCGCGCTTTTCTGTGACGTCTTGCATCCTCTCCGCTTGCTGCTCGATTTGCCGAGCAATGACGCGGGCAAAAGCGTTCATCAATTCGAGGTCACGCGCATTCAGGGAATGGTCTGCGCGCGGCCCGAAGCAACAAAACGTGCCGAAGATCTGACCGTTGGTCAGTTCAATGGGCACGCTAATGTGGGCGCCGATGGGAAGCTCGGACGTCACAGGCAACGCGCGGGCAACCGGCAATTCATTGGTGTCTGGGATTAGTGGCGGAAGCCGACCATCGACGATGCGTAGGCAGTAACTGTCGGCCAGCGGCGCTGAGTCGCCAACCTGAAAGAGTGGCGTTTCGGCTTCGCTGTCAACGTACCGGAAGACGCGCTCGGTACCAACAAACTCCGAAACAAACGCGAAGGGCATCCCTAAATGGATTCGGACGGCGCGTACGATCTGCGCAATAAGTTCGCCCGTCTCGAGATTCGCATTGATGAGGCCCGCAGCGAGGACATGCTCCATACCGCTCTCCTCAATTGAGTCCAGTGTCCAGGACTTGATCTGTCTCTAAGCTATTACACAACCATCCGGCTGCCAAGGTAACGGGGCATCCCAGGGTCAAGGCAGCATGTCGTGGCCCACCCTGGGAATCCGATGTTCTCGCCCACTGCGAGACGATGGAGTCCCGCATATTGGGTTATTCAGTATCCGCTCGGGTCATTGTCGTTCCACCGTACTGTTCTCCTGCAACACATATCGCGCTCGAACTGCAGGTCAAGCCATTAGAAAAAAAAGCCCGGCGTGATGCCGGGCTCATACAAGTGCACGCGATACCGCTTGGAGAGCATGAGCATCGCCATCCAAGTATGGTGCAATTTGCGCAAAATTAATTAGTTCACTTGAGGTAATTCGCAAGCTGGAATCACCTCGACGAGTTGCCGGTCCCTGTTGTGGGGAGGTCAACCCGGCCTCCTTGGCTTAGGCCGGAGATTTCTTGTATTGGCCAATCTCGATCGAATGGGAAACCTCCTGCTGCTACGTGGCACTAGGAAGTGCAGTAGACGACGATTGAGAACGGCACGTCTTCGTGTGTCTCGAATCGTCGAATCTGTTCCACCTGGTGTGAGGTAATGACGCTCTCGCGGCTGATGAGCAACACCCCGCGACGCGTCAACAGATCGTCCGCCAAACGCATGCCCTCGCGCAAGTCGGCCGAGCGGACCTGCCGCACTGGTGGCAGGTCTTCAAGGTCTTGCAGGACCGCTGCAAAACGCACCACGATCATGGGATCGTAGCGTAACCCCGACTGGGCTTTGATCATCTCTGCCGCGTGGTCACTCGTCACGCGTTGTTTGGTGATTCCGCCACCAACCAGGTCACTGTAGTCGCGTGCGAGTGCGACGATGCGTGAGCCGATGGGGATGTTCTCCCCCGATAGTCGGTCCGGTGTGCCTCGACCGTTGTAGCGCTCGTATTGGCACCGGATGATTTGCGCCACTTGAGCGAGCTGAGGAACTGCGGTGAGCACCATCTGCGCCCGCAGGGGGTGTTGGTGGTACAGCTTGCTTTCCTCGGGCGAGAGTCGATCAAGCGGCCGATTGAGCACGTCGTCAGGCAGCGACAATTTGCCGATCCCATGCAGCAACCCTGCATGGAAGACATCCTGAACCTGCAGGCCTGTCAAGCCGCAGGCTATGGCGATTCGGCGTGCCAGATCGCCAACTCGCATCGACTGGCCAGCCACCGCACCACAGCGCAACTCGATCATGCTCGCACACACCTGGACCATACTGGTGAAGTTGTGCTTCAGGTCGCGTTGCGCATCCTCCAGAAACATCAATGTTTGGCGGATCTCCTCGGTGCGGGCGAGCACTTGTGTCTCAAGCCCGGCGTTCAGCCGCTGCAGCTGCTCGTTCTGCCGCTGAGTCAGCGTAGTCAACCGGGCGGTCTCGCGAGCCAGTGCTTGTTGTTCGATCGCCTGACGGACCGTCATCAGTAGATCTTGATCATCCCAAGGCTTGTTGAGATAGCGGTAGACCCCGCCTTCATTAATAGCTCGCACGGCTGAATCGATTTCCGAATAGCCAGTCAGCAGGATACGCATGGTGTTCGGGTACTGAACACGCGCCCTCGACAGGAATTCGGCACCGTTCATATTCGGCATGCGCATATCCGAGACGATCAGATCGACCGGCCGAGTAGCCAATACCGCAAGCCCCTCTGCGCCGCTCTCTGCAGTGATGACTTGGTAGCCGGAAGGCCGTAGCAGGCGCCGCAGGGAGGAAAGCACACCCGCTTCATCGTCGACAAGCAGTACTGTGGCGGGCGAGATGGGACATGACCCGCCCGGACTGCCCTCGTCGGGCAGTGGATCAGCCACAGATTGCGTTACCTCGGCTTCATCAGTGGTCATGCGGGACGCCTTTGCTGGCGACGAGTCGTCTGCTACCAATACTGGGATCGCCATGGTGGCCTCGCTAGGGAACGTTGTTTGGGGCGATAAGTGCTTGGTTTGCCGCGGTAGTTGAGCCCAGACTTGTCGGGGCGGCCTCGCGCCGTTGCGGCAGCGTGACGCGAAACGTGGTTCCTAGGCCTGGCGTACTCGTGACATCGATCTTCCCGCCGTGTGCGCTGACGATGCCGTAGGTCACCGACAGTCCCAGTCCGGTGCCTTGGCCGACGGGCTTGGTGGTAAAGAAGGGGTCGAAGATGCGTTTGAGGTTTTCTGGGGAGATGCCGCAGCCGGCATCCGCGACCTCGAACCAGACCTGTGCTGGCTTGCCCGCGAAACTTCCGGTGCGGATGCTGATGGTGCCGCGCTCTCCATCCGCTTTACGCCGCCCGCTATAAGACTGCGCGGCGTTGACCACGAGATTCAGCACCACTTGGCTGATCTGCGAGGGAATGCACAGCACCGGTGGTATATCGCCATACTCACGCACCAGCTCTGCCTGATACTTGATTTCGTTGTGAACGATGTTGAGCGCCGAGTCGATGCACCGGCGCAGGTCGGCTTCCTCCCACTGGTGCGTGCTGTCAACGCGGGAGAAATCCCGTAGATCCACCACGATGTCTCGAACGCGCTTCAGGCCTTCCTTGGACTCGGACACCAGCACCGGCGTGTCGATGGTGAGGTAGTCGAAGTCGGCCGCCGCAGCGAGCTCGGCGAGCGTCGTTTCCAGTGCCGGTTGCGCTTTAACAGCCAGTTTCTGTACGTCGCGTGCATAGGCGACCAGCGTATCGAGATAGCGCTCCAATGCGTTCAGATTCGACAGGACGAAGCCAACGGGGTTATTGATCTCATGGGCAATGCCGGCAGCCAACTGGCCGATGGCGGCGAGTTTCTCGGACTGGAGCAACTGATGGTGTGCTTGCTCGAGCTGCTCGTTCAACGCGGATAACTGTGTGTTGCGTACGGTCAGTTCAGCCAGCGCATCGGTCGCGACTTTTTCACGCTTGCGCAGTTCGCCCACCGCCAGGCTGATATCCGTGGCATCGATCAGCGTCACGCCCACGGCGATGACGGTGCCATTGTCGTCGCTGATGGGGATGAAACTGCAGTTCTGCCGCATCGCGTCAATGTTGTCCGTGATCGGACGAGTCGGACTGAAGCGGAAGAGATACGGCCGGTGCTCCCAGGAGGTGTAAGCCGAGACACCCAGTACGAACACGCTCTCAATTTTTTTGCGCAACCACTTCTCGGGCAAGTCTGGAAAGAGTCGGAAAAGGTCTTGACCAATCAAGTCTTCGCCAGCGCAGCCGCTGTGATATTGCATTAAACGATTCCAGCTCAGGACACGCATACCACGATCGACCGTGAAGACCCCGCAGTTGACCAGGTCAACGATCGCTTCGGACAGCTCAGTTTTGGTGGTGCATGTCATGTGCGGTTTCCGGTTCTGATATTCGCTAGACTTATGTCTGTTTTTCGCTTTGTCGAATGGCTGCGTGAGATAAATATCGGCGCTGGTGATGATATTCATCATACGTATTTTCACTTAATACGCCTATCTACTTCGCTGGTAGGGAGCGCCGGCTCGGCGCGCTGGGCCGCGGGGACGTTCCGGATAGTGTTATTCCCTACAAGACGATGTGTTTTCGCAATTTTTGGTGATTTTTTGAGGGGTGAGAAAAAATGTTAGCCCAGCACTGAAAAGGTGCACCGGTAAATGATCACCAAATACGACTAATCATTTTTCCTCATGTGGAATTACCATGTTTCCGCCGATATTATTAGAAAACGTGGATAAGCTGAAAAGCAGGGGGTACATTGAGTCAATGGACGCAATCGCCGGACGTAGGGCCTCCGCTGACGTCTGACGCTACCGAGGCAGACAAGCGAGGCGCGGTGCATATCGTGTCGCGCCCCGTTATTCTGGTCGTCGACGATGAACCCGGCATCCTTTCGGCGCTCACGCGTTTGCTACGCAGGCCACATTACTCGGTGCTGACCGCGTCTTCCAGTGATGCTGCGTTTGGCATCCTTGCCTCGACACCAGTGGATTTGATTGTTTCGGATATGCGGATGCCGCGAGTCAATGGCGCAGAGTTCCTGGCGCAAGCCAAGCGACTGTATCCGGACACGATGCGTATTCTCCTGACGGGGTACTCCGAAATCGACTCAGTGGTGCGTGCCATCAATGAAGGCGGCGTGTACCGCTACTTGAGCAAGCCATGGGACGACCACGATTTGATGGCGACGGTGTCCCAGGCGCTGGAGCATCGTCGACTGACGCGCGAGACCGCACGATTGACGGCGCTCACGGAGAAACAGAACGAGGAACTGCGGGCCTTTAACGCCGGGCTGGGAGCCGTGGTGGTCGCTCGTACCGAAGAGGTGCAGCGCCTCGCGCGTCACGATCCTCTGACGGGCCTGTACAACCGCCGGGTACTTGCCCACAGGCTGGAAGACGCCATCGCGGAGGCCGGGGACGGTGGCTGTGCTCACCTCCTGTTGCTGATCGATCTGGACCGGTTCAAGCCCGTCAATGACTTGTATGGCCATCGCGCGGGAGATTTGGTGCTCTACGAAGTCGCCCAACGCTTGAAGGATGCGGTTCGGCGCGGGGATACGGTGGCGCGGATCGGCGGCGACGAGTTCGCCGTGATTGTGCAAGTCGATCAAGGCTTCGGCATGGAGCACGCAATCGAGCTTGCTGGCCGGCTCCTGGTGAGTATCCAGGGGCCGATGATATTTGAGGGCAAATACATCGAGGTGGGCGCGAGTATAGGTATTGCGTCATGTGTGACCGACGGCTTGGACGCGGAAGGTTTGCTACGGGCTGCCGACACCGCTATGTACCGGGCGAAACGAGAAGCTCGAGGCAGCTTCCGGTTCTTTGAACAACGAATGGACGAGGAGCTTCGGGCGCAACGAGAGCTGGAGGTCGACGTCAAGACAGCCGTTACAGACGGACTGATCCGTCCTCACTACCAGCCGCTCGTCGATATTCGAGACAACCGCCTGTACGGATTCGAAATCCTCGCCCGCTGGAATGACCTGACGCGCGGGGCCGTATCACCGGAGGTCTTCATCCCGATCGCTGAACAGCTTGGATTGATACCGGACATCACGGCCTCCCTGCTGCGACAGGCATGTCGAGACGCGGCGCTCTGGTCGCATAGCGAGGTTCGCCTGTCTCTGAATATCTCGCCATATCAGCTCAAGGACATCCGCCTATCTTCCCAACTGCTGGGAATCCTGGCAGAGGAAAGCTTTCCGCCGTCGCGTCTCGAGATTGAAGTCACTGAAACGGCGCTGGTTGGCGATATAGGGACGGCGAAAGCGGTACTGGCGGCGTTACGCGCGGCGGGGATCAAGGTCGCCCTCGACGACTTTGGGACGGGCTATTCGAGCCTGTATCACTTGCGCCAGCTCAAGTTTGACAAGGTGAAGATCGACAAATCGTTCGTCCAATCCATGCGATCAAATAACGAGAGTGATCGGATCGTCGACGCCATGCTGGGACTTGCACGGGCGCTTGGGATGCCAGCCGTGGCAGAAGGGGTGGAGGATCAATCTTTGGTAGACCAGCTACAACGCAAAGGCTGCGACTTTGGGCAAGGGTTCTATTTCGGGCGCGCGATGAGCGCAGATGACGCAGCGGCCATGTTGCGCGCGCAGGGACACTTGCCTGAACTTGCAGAGCCTTTGCGCTCTGGGGACGGTTGCGTTGCGAGCCAACCAGCAGGCTAGCGGCATCTGGTCTCGGTCCCATAATGGCGCCCACCATGCACGGTAGCTACAACGTCCTTCTGGTCTTGCTGTCATTGGCCATGGCGACGCTGGCCTCCTATACCGCGCTCGAGCTCGCCAGCCTCATCGCGCTGATGGAAAACCGGAAGCTTCGGCATCTCTGGCTGGGCGCGGGCGCTACGGCAATGGGGATCGGCATCTGGTCGATGCACTTCGTCGGCATGCTCGCGTTCTCGTTGCCGATTCCGCTGGGGTACGACTTCACCATCACTCTGGCCTCGTTGGGCATCGCGATCCTGGTCTCGTATTTTGCGCTGCGTGTCGTTACGCTTCGGACGCTCACGCTGCCTCGCCTGCTGTCGGGCGGCACGCTCATGGGCTTAGGCATCGCGGGCATGCATTACACCGGCATGGCCGCAATGCGGATGCAGCCGGGTATCGACTTCGATCCAACGTTGTTTGTCGCCTCCGTCTTGATTGCCATTGTCGCGTCGGCGGTAGCATTGGGCATCGCTCACGCGTTCAGTGCCGTGGCACGTCGGCATTTGATCATCCAGCGTGTCGCGGCCGCCTTTGTCATGGGGTGCGCCATTACCGGCATGCACTACACGGGAATGGCGGCTGCACACTTTGCGCTCGACGCGGTCTGTGGCGCCGCTCAGGGCATCAATACCCAGTGGCTGGCTACCACCATCGCGATGTTCACGCTTGGCATCCTGACCGTGACGTTGATGGTGTCTCGCTTCGACGCACGTACCACGATGTTGCGCGGGATGGCGAATACCCTCGAAGCACAGGTGCGCGAGCGCACGCGTGCGTTGGAAAACGCGCTGTGCGAGACCAAGCGCACTGCAGACATGTTGGAGGTCACGCACGGGCGGATGGAGCAGGAGATTGAGGAGCGCAAGCAGGCACAGGCTCGACTGGAGCACGAGAAGGAGGAGCAGCGCAAACTGATCCTCCAACTCGAGCAGGCGCATATCCAATTGCTTCAGTCCGAGAAACTTGCATCCATCGGGCAACTGGCAGCGGGTGTCGCACACGAGATCAATAATCCGATTGGCTTTGTGCACTCCAATATGAATACACTCAAAGTGTGGGTGGAGGGCCTGCTGCGAGTCATCTGCGCCTACGAGCGATTCTCGGAATCGCTGGACGGGCAAGCACGGGTCGACCTCGATGCCGCTCGGCAAGATGCCGACCTCGACTACGTGCGTCACGATATCGTTGCGCTCATTGACGAATCGCTGGATGGCTCGATGCGGGTGCGGCGAATCGTGCAGGACTTACGGGACTTCTCTCGGCCGGGAGGCGAAGCGTGGGAGTCCGCAGACCTGCATGCGGGCTTGGAGAGCACACTCAACGTCGTCCACAACGAGATCAAGTACAAGGCTTCCGTGGTGCGGGCGTTTGGTGCGCTTCCTCGCGTGGAGTGTATCCCCTCACAGATCAACCAGGTCTTCATGAACCTTCTGGTCAATGCGGCACAGGCAATTCCGGAGCGCGGCGTCATCACCATTCGCACGAAGGGGGATGACGACTGGGTATCGATTGACGTTTCCGACAACGGTGTCGGGATGTCGCCAGAGGTGGCCGGCAGAATCTTTGATCCGTTCTTTACCACCAAGCCGGTCGGGCAGGGTACCGGCCTCGGGCTCTCGGTCTCCCATGGCATCGTGATGCGTCACGGGGGGCGCATTGACGTAGTGTCCGAGCCGGGATGCGGGACGACCTTTAGCGTCGTGCTTCCGGTCAAGCAGTTTGCTCGACAAGAGCTCGCCCAAGCAGCGCATTGCTCCGCATAACGCGGGAATTCTCCGTCTTGGATTGTCGCTTAAATGTTAGCGGGTCCAGCTTCCATCGCCAACGTCACTCGATACGCTGTCGATCTTCATTTGTGATCTCATCGATCGCGAGCCGTCCCTGAATGATGGCCGTACTCAATGCCATTCCTTCAGTAACAAATCCTTCAGGCGAGAACACGGACGTCCAGTCCTGTGGAGTGCCTTGCTTTGGCACAAAGCGAAACTCACCCACCCATCGATTATCTGGACGGCGCTCAGTACGGATCTCTATACAGCCGTTCTTTGCCTTGATTGTTGTTTCCATGGGTCGCTAATAGTGGACTCCCCAACAGATACTCTCGCCACTCTGCAGGTGGCGTTTCGCAGACAACGCACAGTCTGCCATATGCAATGTCCAGCGACGTGGGCTGTACTTTCATTAAATAACGGCGCCCCGCGCGGTTTTCCGGGGAGCAGCGTCAACGCTGCGTAGACGGCATATTCGACCTTACACGTGCAGGCCTTACGGTATTGCGGCCCGCCGCTTTGGCTTCATACAGCCGTTCGTCCGCCTCATGCAACAACTGCTGCGAAGTCATCCCGGGGGTGACCTCTTCGCTGTAAGCCGCAACGCCAATGCTCACACTCAACTGTCCGATGGGGCTGCCGACATGGAGTTGGCTTGCTGCCAGCACGGACAAGCGGATCGCTTCGGCAATCTGCAGCGCGCCTGCCAGGCTCGTGTCCGGCAACAGTACACAAAATTCTTCACCGCCATAGCGCCCTGCAAAATCCCCCGGTCGGCGGATGCTCTCTACGATACGGCTCGAGACCACCTTCAGGGCCTGGTCGCCCATCACGTGCCCGTAGTAATCATTGAAGGCCTTGAAATAGTCGGCATCCACCATGAGGACCGATACACTGTGTTTGTTTCTTCTGGCGCGCCTCCATTCGACTTCGATGGCTGCATCCAGCGCCCGGCGTGTACCCAGCCCGGTGAGGCTGTCGGTATCGGCCAGCATTTGCAGTTGCTGTTCCATCTCGAGCCGAACCCGAAACTGCTGCGCAAGGGCAACCGACATCATGACCAACAGCACATTCAGCAGAATCATGGTCCCGCCGATCGCCCACGCTCGCTGTTCCCACTCGGCATAGACGTCTTCCGTTGCAAGCCCCACCACAACGATCAGCGGATACCTGCCGATGTGCCTGAAGCTATACAGGCGCTTCGTGCCATCAAGCGCCGCGGTACCCAAGTAACGGCCCTGACCAGCTTGGATAAGTGGCGCAAACGATGGCGCGTTCGCGATGTTGCGACCAATTTCTGCCTCGTTGTAGGGCCGTCGCATGAGGACCGTCCCATCCGTGCGAAACAGCGTAATGGAATCGTTGGCGCCAAGTGTGGGGCCATCGAATAGGTGGCGGAAGTAATTGAGCCGAAGGGTTCCAACGACGATTCCGGTGAACTGTCCTCGCGCATCTTCCAGACGCTCGCTAAGCGCAATGGACAGACCTTGCTTCGCGAAGTGCGGTACGAGCGGCTTGCTGATGAACAAGCCGGCGCCGCCCAAGCTATCCCGTTGGGCTTGGAAATACTCTTGTTCGGCCAAATTGATCTCTCTGGGCGGAACTGCGCGAGAATCGATCGTGACCTTGCCTGTGGTATCCGTCACCAGCAGCGCCCCCAGATCTTTGGCGTTGCTTGATCGGTCAAAGAGAACGAGCTGTCGGATCTTAGGTGGAAGCGTCAGAATAGCTGGATCCTTTGCACCGTCAATGACGGCTTGCATGGATAGCTCGTAGATCTCGATGTTCCGTTCGATGTCGCGCTCGAGCACGAGAGCTAGGTTATCCGCCATGTCGCGCGCTCGAGCGAAGGCGTCGACGCGCATTTGATAGAGCATTACCCCGACGAAACACGCCACCGCTACAGCGGTCGCACCACCGGCGACGATGAATAGCATTGGGCGTTCGAGAAAGGTTCTCGCGAGCCTGCTGAGCGGCATACTGGTCCCCTTGCGGAACCTGCACACTGTGCCGCTACGGACCAGTTTGGAGGAGGTGCCGCTCTGTTTTTGTAATGAAGTATCTTACCCTTGATGCTGCGCCCCACTTTTGACGTGAGACTTTCGTGCGGACTTTCGTCCGTATGCAGTCTGAACGTTAGAAGGAGTGTCGAGAAGTCGTCTTGCACCCTCAAAGCGTACGGCGCGGCGGTGGGGCGTCCGTCGGCAGACAGGATGTGCTGCGCCGCTCGCCAATGCGACGAATCGGAAGGGTGACGGCGGACGATCGAGCTTCAACGCTGTCCAGGCTGATGATTCGATCGAGGGAGCCCGCCGCCGGCGAGAATCATACCGAGCATTCCGATCATTCTCGATGATCATCGCAGAATGCTAGTTGCTGGCAGAGCAACATTGGCGGCGAAATGCGATAGCGCAATATGCAGCCAGTTTGCCCCTCTAATGGGGGATTCAACTTCCTGCGGCATGGTCCAGACTGTATTCACGCGGGGTCCTGAATGTTGTCCCTGTCCCCCGCGTTTAATGCGCCTCAACCGAGGGACGAGGCGGCAGCGCCTGTGCAGGGCGCTTTTTTTTCGGACGTGGCTTGATTTCGCGCCTAACGTACCCGTTTCTGCGACACGGATTGTTTTGACAAGCGTGCTGCGCGTGTGACTACCGACCGCTGCTACGCAGCCACTCTCCGAATCTCCTAAAGACAGGATGCCGCAGTCCGTGTGCGCTGATTTGCGGTGCTGGCCATATTCTCTGGTTGCGCATGCTGATTTCCAATACGCCGTGCTGATGGAGGGCGCGTAGAAGCAAGCGGGCCTCTTCACGTTCAAGTCCACCGTGCGCCGTCAGCGTATCCAGACTGACACCCCTTGTGGTCATGAAGGCCATCGTCATGCGAAAACGTGCTTCTTGCAGGGTGGGATCAAGCATGACCCAGCGCAACAATCGATAGGTCGGCTTATCGTCTGCGTCGACAATGTTTGGTACGGGTGCTGGATCGCCTGCGGCAGGTTGTTTGCGTGTGTCCATCAGCCGCAGTGCGATCAGGTCCAGGACGCCCCAGAGCGTGGGGGTGTTGAAACTGGCGGGAAGATGGAACACGTCGTCGCTGGGCGGGCCCACTGGCTCGTCGGCGAGCCACAGCGTGATGGGGGCCGTTGAGCGGGCCACGCTAGTGTGCACCGACCCCATCACGAGCACATCGGCTTGATGCTGAGGTACTTCATCCCAGTGGTAAAGCGAGCGACCGGCCACCGCCCGCAAGCTCGTACGAAACCGATACTGCTCTTCTTCGTCCAGTCCCTGAAGCGCAAAACGGCCGCGGCGATCGTCAATCGCGCGTCTGGAGGACGACGTGTGAGATTGCATATGTTTCCCCGTCAAAGGCAACGCAGCACTGCGGAACACCCGGTACATTGCGCATCGTCGCTTGGTCCTCTCCCGCCAAGTTGGCAGGGCGTGGCGCATCTCTTCTTGTTGTCGAGCCAGGCGTGCGCGTTGCGGTCGGTGCGAATTAGTCAGTTGGCAACCTTGTCGCTCGGATACTTGAACGAGTCGCGCAACAGGAAGTTCATCGGAATGTCGAGCTTTACTCCGTTGGGCGCAATTGGTTGCTGGAACCACTTTTTGTAGAGCTTCTCAGCGTCATAGTCGAGGATGAGGTTCGCCATTGCGCGGTCCACTAGGCGTTTGAACTCAACGTCATCCTTACTGAGCATGATTGCGTAGGGCTCGACCGTCAGCATGTCGCCGACCACGACATAGTCAGCCGGAGTCTTTGCGTTAGCGCGAAACCCATATAGCAGCACGTCATCCATGGCGAAAGCGTCGGCCTTTCCGACCTCGACCATGGAGAACGCCTCGGCGTGATCCTTCGCTTCGATGATCTTCATGTTCAGCACTCGCGAGTCGTTCAACTTGCGCAGCTCGCTGACACTGGTGGTGCCCTGGGTCGTGACCAGGACTTTGCCGCGCAGATCATCCCACCTACGAATACCGGAGGACGTCTTGGTGATCATCCGGATACCCGCGATGTAGTGCGGAATCGTGAACGCAACTTTCTCGCGGCGCTCCCGCGTATTGGTGGTCGATCCGCATTCCAGATCGGCTTGGCCTTGCTCAATGGCGGCAATGCGCGTCGATGGTGTCACCGACAGGTAGCGCACCTTCAAGTCCGGCCGCTTGAGCGCGGTGCGCAGCTTCTCGACCACGCGTTGGCACAGGTCAACCGCGTATCCGACGGGCTGTTTGTCAAAGTCATAGTAGGAGAAGGGGATGGCGCTTTCCCGGTGTGCCAGGCGCACGATACCCGTGTCACGGATGCGATCAAGGACCTGGGACGAGGACGCCAACGCACCGGGCGAGACCGGGGTAAGCAACGTAAGACTGAGCAGCACTGCGGCGCGCAGCGCTTTGCTGAACGGCATGACGATTTTCCTGCGGATGAGATGGGAATGAGTCCAGTGCCCCCGGTTGGCTGCCAGAAGGTCGGGCGCATGATACGGCGCAGTACAGCAACTGTGCAGCGCAATTAAAGTCAATGTTGCTTAGCGGCAGCGGTGAAATTGGAACTTTCAATTTTTCTCAACTGCCGATAACGCTTTATTTCAGTGCATTGATTGCATGAACACAGTAGATGCTCCGCGATGGTGCGCCAAGCAAGTGCCATGCGCTCCTTTTTGATGCCCGTGTTGGGAAAGAAGAGAACGGAAACTACACCACCTGTTTGCAATTGTTATTGATTCTTTCTGTTGCCGTTGACTAGAATCGCGCCGTCCATGCCACCCGACCTTAGCGACACTCAGTGGCATGCACAGTGGCCAGCGCTTGCGTCGCAATGCGCATGCTGCATTTCGTTTGTTGACGCCATTAACAAACGACGCGCCTCGCAGCATGAGGACTGGCCTAGCCGGGGAAGTTGGACTTCATCAAACCATCAAAGATAAGAAGGGGAAGTCTGCGCAAATCGCGCTACGTCTGTCCGGGGGCAGACGTAGCGGCTTCTTTTCGCGTGCGCGCGGACGCAAACGTATGTCTACGCCATTGTTCCATCGCCGCCGTGGGCGGCTTCAATTCATCTCCATCGCACTGGTCGCTTCGCCTCTGGCACTGTTTGGGGCGCTTGCGCACGCAGCGTGTACCACCACCGGGCAGACTACGGTCTGCGATACGGTGGCACCCAACCCCACCAGCTCCACCGTCGGCACCGGCAATGTGGCGGCAGAAGACAACCGTGTGGTGACGGTGCAGAACGGCAGCACACTGGCGGTGGGGGATACCAGCGCCATTGCCGTGCGCGACAACGCCAACATCACGGTGCAAACCGGCGGCACGGTCAGCGCAAACGCGGTGTCGACCTCCGGCTTTTACGGCACGGGCGGCAACGCGA
>Ga0209566_100187_pt1 | contig 65446 bp, 53 predicted proteins | sample Araplavi_mTSA_r2_2_FD_184287 | JGI IMG/M metagenome (GOLD analysis project Ga0209566, IMG submission 184287) | Arabidopsis root microbial communities from North Carolina, USA - plate scrape CL_Cvi_mTSA_r2 (SPAdes) (version 2) | ecosystem: Host-associated > Plants > Roots > Endosphere | place... | reverse complement strand
ATGTGCAGGTCGGTCATCACGTCGCGCAACGACTCGCGCGCGACGTTGACCGCACGCGTCGCGCCCATCTTGCGCGCGAGTTCCAGCCGGTAGTCGTTGATGTCGGTGATGACGACGTTGCGCGCGCCGACGTGCTTCGCGATCGCTACTGCCATGATGCCGATCGGGCCCGCGCCGGTGATCAGCACGTCTTCACCGACGAGGTTGAACGACAGCGCCGTATGCGTCGCGTTACCGAACGGATCGAAGATCGACGCGAGATCGTCGGAGATCTCGGGCGGGATCTTGAACGCGTTGAATGCCGGAATCGCCAGATACTCGGCGAACGCGCCTTCGCGGTTCACGCCGACGCCGACCGTGTTGCGGCACAGATGCCGGCGCCCCGCGCGACAGTTTCGGCAGAAGCCGCACGTGATGTGGCCTTCGCCGGACACGCGATCGCCGATCGCGAAGCCGCGCACTTCCTGCCCCATCTCGACGATCTCGCCGACATATTCGTGACCGACGTGCATCGGTACGGGAATCGTCTTCTGCGCCCAGTCGTCCCACTTCCAGATATGGATGTCGGTGCCGCAGATCGCCGTGCGGCGGATCTTGATCAGCACGTCGTTGTGGCCGACTTCGGGACGCTTCACGCGCGTAAGCGTGAGGCCGGGGCCGCGTTCGAGCTTTGCCAGTGCTTTCATGGTCGCGCCTCCGTCAGATCACGCCGAGCGACTTGCCGACACGCACGAACGCGGCGACCGTCTGGTCGATCTGTTCAGGCGTATGCGCGGCGCTCATCTGCGTGCGGATGCGGGCGCGGCCGCGCGGCACGACGGGGAACGAGAAACCGATCACGTAGACGCCTTCGCCGAGCAGCTTGTCGGCCATGTTCGTCGCGAGCTGCGCGTCGCCGAGCATCACCGGGATGATCGGATGCGCACCCGGCACGAGCGTGAAACCGGCTTCGGTCATCTGCTTGCGAAACCGCGCGCCGTTCTCGCGCACGCGCTCGCGCAGCTTCGCGCCTTCGTCGCTGCCGAGCAGTTCCAGCACCTTCAGCGATGCCGCGGCGATGCTCGGCGTAAGCGTGTTCGAGAAGAGATACGGGCGCGAGCGCTGGCGCAGCAGCTCGACGACTTCGCGACGCGCGGCGACATAGCCGCCCGATGCGCCGCCGAGCGCCTTGCCGAGCGTACCCGTGATGATGTCGACGCGGCCTTCGACGCCGCAGTGCTCGGGCGTGCCGCGGCCGTGCGTGCCGATGAAGCCGACCGCATGCGAATCGTCGACCATCACGAGCGCGCCGTAGCGATCGGCGAGATCGCAGATGCCTTTCAGGTCGGCGATGATGCCGTCCATCGAGAACACGCCGTCGGTCGCGATCAGCTTGTGGCGCGCGCCCGCTGCATCGGCTTCCTTCAGCTTCGCCTCGAGGTCGGACAGGTCGTTGTTCTTGTAGCGGAAACGCTTTGCCTTGCAGAGGCGGATGCCGTCGATGATGCTCGCGTGGTTCAGCTCGTCGCTGATCACCGCGTCGTTCTCGTCGAGCAGCGTCTCGAACAGCCCGCCGTTCGCATCGAAGCAGCTCGAATAGAGGATGCTGTCCTCGGTGCCGAGAAAGGCGGCCAGCGCGCTTTCCAGTTGCTTGTGCACGGTTTGCGTGCCGCAGATGAAGCGCACCGATGCCATGCCGAAGCCGTCCTGGTCGAGGCCGGCCTTCGCCGCGTCGATCAGGCGCGGATCGTTCGCCAGGCCCAGGTAGTTGTTCGCGCAGAAATTGAGCACGCCGGCACCGCCGGCGAGCCGCACGGCTGCCGCCTGGGGACTCGCGATCTCGCGCTCGGTCTTGTAAAAACCGTCCGCGCGGATCTGGTCCAGCGTCCCGCGCACCTGGGCGAGAAAGGCATCACGCATCGCAAAGCTCCTGACAGGGTTTCGCATTCCGCAACGCGCCACTCGTGGCGGCGGCGCAACGGCCTGCTACTGTTATAGTCGGTCGTTCGGTTGACCGCATTTATCCGATATTCCGAACTAGAATTCGAAATACCGAACAACTCTAAGCGAACGGAATCCAAATGGCAAGTTCCTCCGGTTCGCGGCGCACGCCTGCCAGCGCCGCACCGCAACCGCCGGCCGCCACGCCGCCGCGTGTCGGCGAGCAGATCCAGCGGCTGCGCAACGAACGCAAGCTGACACTCGACGACCTGTCGCGCGCAGCCGGCGTATCGAAATCGATGCTCTCCGAGATCGAACGCGACAAGGCCAACCCGACGATCGCCGTGGCGTGGCGGCTGACGAACGCACTCGGCATCACGCTCGACGAGCTGTTCTCGCAACCGAAGGCGCCCGAGACTATCCGCGTCGACGGCCCGCACGACATTCCGACACTCGCCGGCCATGACGGCCGATACCAGTTGCGCGTGTGGGGCCCGATCGACCTCGCCGGCAAGTTCGAGTGGTACGAGCTGACGCTGCCGGGCGGCGGCGCACTGATATCGAACGCCCACGAGCCCGGCACGCGCGAGCACCTCACCGTGCTGCAGGGCGCGATGGAAATCGAAGCCGCGGCGGCAAGCCGGCGCCTGAAGGTAGGCGACACAGCGCGCTACCCGGCCGACGAGCCGCACGCGATCCGCAATCCCGGCAAGGCCGAGGCGCGGGCACTGCTGATCGTGATACACCGCTGACGGCGCGGATAGCTGGCCGAAAGGCCGATTGCAGGCCAGTTGCGGAAAATACTGTATGTTTGTACAGTATACGGACATTCCGCCATGCATGGGCTGGAGCCGGCGCACCGAGGCGCCTGCCCGGTCGACAGGAGCCTGCAATGACAGAAGAACAAGATTTGGCCGCGCTCAGCTTCAAGGCTGCCGCGCACGACCTCGAGCTGATCGTTCGCCATATCGCCGGGCGTTATATCCGCCAGCGCGTCCCGCTGACGTGGCGCCTGCTGCATGCGATCGAAGCCGAGGCGCTTGCCGATCTCGGCTTTGCCAGCCGGCACGAGGCCGGCATGCGTCAATTGTTCGAACGGCCGTCGGACATGACGTTTCCCGAAACGGACGATCCGATCGACTTCGGGCGCTCGAACGCGCTACCCGCCGTATTTTCGTTCGCGGTTCTCGCATACGAAGCCGCGTCAACCTCGAACGACACCGCGCCTCGCGAGCGGGCTCACCGCCCGTCCAAGGCGTGGGGCGACTGACTGCCCGCCCAGGCCGCCACGCGTAGCGGCCTTGTCCTGCCCCTTGCCTCTTGATGCCCGAGACGTTGCGGAAAGGGCTACCATACACGCAACTAACGGAATAAATCACATGTCTCTTCCCGCCTCTCCCGACATACCGGCACGCCCGGAAGAAACGGATCTGTTCGACCGCGGCGCGTCCGACTGGATCCTCTCTCCCGAAGCCGCATTCGATGCATGGCTCGCCATGCAGGACTATCGTCGCTCATCGGCCGACGTCTATCGCGCGCAATGGGGCGCGTTTCTCACGTGGCTGCGTACGCACCAGAAGAATCTGGCGACGGTCGATACGGCAACCATCGCGAATTTCGTCGGCGAACTCCCGATCCGGAAAACCCAGCGAATGCGCTATCTGCGGTTGATTGAGCGCGTGCTCGACCATATCCGGCGCACCGAATACGCGTCGACCAACCCGGCCCGGTTCATTGCTCAGGATGGCGAAGCGAACTGGCGCAAGGCTCGCGACAACGAACCTACCGGTTTCCTCACGCCGACCGAGCGCGCGACGTTGCTCACGTACCTGTTTTCGCCGATCGGCGTATCCGGTTCCGCGTACTGGAAAGAGCGGCGCGACCGCGCGCTCGTTGCCGCGTTTCTCGGCGCCGGCATTAAAACCGGCGAAGCTCGTGCACTTACGATTAGTTGCATCAATACAGCTGGAACGTCGCTGCAGATCGAGTCGACGCACCCTGATTTCGCGCGCGAAACCCATCTGGCGTCGTTCGCGATCGCCCTGCTCGAAGCGTGGCTCACCGAACGCAAGCGCCAGGAGATTCCCGGTGAACTCGTGTTCCCCGCATCCCATGCCGGGCGGCCGATGCACAAGGCGACGATGCTGCGCGCCATCGACGCGATCGTCGAATCCGCCGGGCTCACGTCGTCACGCACCGCGCGCGCCAGCCCGCAAACCCTGCGTAATACCTACGCGGCCGAACTGTTCGAACACGACGTGCCGCCCGAACGAGTCGGCAAATGGCTGGGCTTCATGCGACCGATCTCGTCGAACCGACTGCATCGCGCATGGAAGAACTGGCGCGACGGTCTGGCCGACAACAATGCCGACGGTGACGCGTCGGGCATCGACGAAACTCACTGATCCTCAAACAGCTGCTCACGCCAAGCGATCCGTGAGCAGCCTTGTGCGGCACAGCCTCACCGTTCAATCGCTCCCGAAAAACCTCACCTCAAGCTCCCCGGATCGTCTCACCTGTGCAGTGCCGCCGCCCATTGCGTCACGTGCGCACAAAGCGGGCGACGGCTTCCAATCGGGATGGCCATGCGCCCGAAGCGTGTTCGCACTCGGGGCACGCCACTTCAAAACCCTCTTTTCCGTGTGACAGCTCGGGCTCACCGTCGCAATGCGGACAATGGGCCGGTACCGGAGTCTCTTGATCCAGTGAGGTGCCGATCGCGGCAAACGCCTCCGCATCCAGTTGCCCGGCATCAGCCAGGCGGCGGATCAGCGCGGCGATTTCCGGATTCATTCCGCGACTCGCGCGCAGCAAACTCACATCGCGCGTCGCGCGTTCCAGTTCATCTCCCTGGCTGCGCAATTGTTCTTCGAGCCGGTCTGCACGCGCCTTGGCCGCACTCAATTGCTGCAGGAAATCGAATTCCTTGCGCTGAACGTCGCGTAAGCCGTTCTGGTAGGTCGACGCCGTGCTGCGCAACGAATCCAACTCGACCAGCATCGGTTTGACGCGGCGTTCGGCTTCGGCCACCGCGTCCTTGATTTGCTGCGCGTAGTGCTCGGTGCGCTGCTGCAGTTCGGCTTGAAGCGCATCGATGCGGTCGCGCAGCGTGGCGTTCTGCGCCTGCTCGGCTTCGATACGGCCGGCCGCCGCAGCCAGCTCCTTCTCCAGTCGAGCGACTGTGGTGAGTAACGTCGCTTCGCTTGCCGAACCGTGCGTCGTTTGCGATGCAAGCTGGACTTCGAGTTCGGTCACGCGCGCCTGCAATTGCTCGTTTTTCGCTTCGCCACGTGCGAGCGCGCCCTCGAGCGTCTCCTGGCGGACGATTGCGTCGCGCAACCGCTGTTCGGCGTCGGCCACGCCGGCGCGGACCTGTTCGCGATCGCCATCGAGGCTGTCTCGCGCGGCTTTCAACGCTTCTTCATAGAGTGCCCCGAGCAACGCGCCGGCTTTTTCCTCGACGGCTTTCGGAATTGCGGCACCGTCGAGCCTGACCTTGGAGGCGGAACGGATGCGCTCCCAGAAATGGTCGATGTCTTTCGGGATATCGCTGGCGCTGCCGGTCTGGGTGAGATCGCGGACGTTGGCAGCCGACGGCCGGATGCCAAGATCGAAGAACAACCGCTTGCATGCATGCAGCGACAATTCCTGCCGTCGCGCACCTCTTGCACGCAGCGATTCCAGTTCGTCCCGAATGGTTTGGCGTATTTCGTCCAGGGTCATCGCTGTGCTCACAGACATTGAAGTGTGTCAATCATAACGAAATACGTACTTATCGATACTTGTTTCGGCTCGGCGTTGTGAATTTACGTCGCTTCGCACAGAAATCGGATCTGTGAGCCGATCTGGTCGACTGTGGTCCAGGATTCCGTGAAACAAAGCGAAGAAAGTTAGCCAAGTCCTTGTCGTGCAAGCGTTTTTCTGTCGATTCCGAATTTCGGCATTTGTTTCACATGACAACGGCTCCGGTTGCCTGTCGGTGTTCAGGGGTTGGGGTGTCTGTGGAAAACTCTGCAGCCGATGTCTTGAGAGTATTAGAAGTAAACACCCTTGAACCCTTAGTTAAAAACGTTAACGCCACGGCACAGCCTTATGCTGCAAGGCTTTCCGGCCGACAAGGTGAAGTTTTACGGGAGCCAAGGTGATCTTCTGCGGGAGCTGAAGTGATGGGGTTCAGGGAGCTGCGTGAGCCGTTGCGGGAAAGGTCGTGAGCGGATTCGGGATCACAGTGAAACACGAGATTTCCCAAAGGTGAGGCTTTTCGGGGCCTCACAGCCACAGAACCCGCGCTGTGCCTGACTGCACAGTTTTCTGCCTGTGCAGACATGGGTGAGAATTTGCGGGACCTTTTTTGTGCCCCGATTCTGCCCATCTTTTAGGCAGTTTCTGTGAAAGGTGAGGTTTCACGGGACTCCACGGGTGTTTGGTGTGAGGGTTTCCGGGAAAGGGACGCCATTTTGCACAGCAAAAGTGCTCTCGTGGGCCGTGATGCACTAAAGGTGAGGTTTTTCGGGAGGGAAATCCGGGTTTTCCTGCCCGGATCCCGCTGAGGTGAGCTTTTTCGGGGCATGGATCACAGACTGTGATTCGGGCCACAGGTGAGCCTTTCCGGGAATGGAATTTGCCTGAAAAATGGTCAAAGGTGAGCGTTTTCGGGATTCGTGGACGGCCGAATTGGCCGAAAAGCCCGCCAGGACTGGAAGAAATCTCGTTTTTGCTGTGCCTCTTTTTGGCACAGGTGAGATTTTTCGGGGGGCGACATACCGTTGTCGTATGAAGGATTTTCGTCGAAAGGTGAGGCTTTTCGGGGGATGTCGGCGGTGCACAGCCAAATGCCTTCTGTGCATAAGTATCGGAAGGCATTGAGGTTTTTGATACCGCGTCGGTTACGGTGAGGTTTTTCGGGAGCCATTTCCGTGCCAGAAGTGGCACAGCGATTTTTCGGTAAGGTGAGCGTTTTCGGGAGGCTCTGATGGCGGATCCCGCGCGTGCCGGGCATTCGTCGGCAGTCAGATGAATGAGCATGCTGTGCTCAAGGTGAGTTTTTTCGGGACCCGATACGGTTTGTGCGCTGTACAATGCGCGCCCGGGCCGACACAGCAGGTTCGTTCGGGTCCCGCGGGCCGGTTTGGCGGGCGTCTTCCGGGGCGGCGAACCCGATCACGATCGCCCGGAGAGTCGCGCCTGTACATGCATACAGGCCTGAACGGGTCGTATCGGGAAGTGCGATGAGGTGGGATCGCAACCCTGTGCCGAACTCACGGCAGCGCAGTCGTAAAATTACGACAAATCGAAAGGTGAGCCGATACGGGAGTGCATTTCGCACGTTCCGGGCACAGGTGAAATTCTGTGAATCGGCGCATCCCGCAGCACGTCTGGACGAGTCCGGAACGCTGCAAATCCGGACCGGTGAGGATTTTCGGGAGCGCCTGGGGTGAGTGCCGTTTTACACGCGCACTTCACCCGCTATGGTGAGCATGTCGTTCTGGACGCACTTCACCGCAGACGCTATCCTTCCGGAAAACTTCTCCTCCGACCCGACGTATGGCCACGACGAAGCGCGCCAAGAAAACCGATGTGGATGTGGTGAGTGCCAGTTCAGCCGAATTGCGTAAGGCCGTCGAGGCGATCGCAATTCAGCCGAAGAGCGGCAAGATCACGCTCCTCACTCGCAAGCTGTTCAATGTCCTGCTGGCCGTGGCGCAGCAGGCCGACGACTCGGGCGATACGTATCGCGCGCTGCTCTCGGACATCGTCGCCAACTCCGCCTTCGATTCGAACGACACCGCGCTGGTGAAGGAACACCTGCGCCGCATGGTGTCGGTGCAGGTCGAATGGAGCACGGGGACGTCGAGCCAGAAGCCGGGACGCAAGTGGGGGATCTCGACGCTGATCGCCGACGCCGAAATTCTCGAGGATCCGGCGACCCGCCGCGTGTGGGTCGAATTCTCGTTCGCGCCGAAGATCAAGAAAAAGCTGCTCGACCCGGTCCAGTACGCGCGCCTGAGCCTGCAGTTCCAGAGCCAGCTGCGCAGCAGCGCCGGCCTCGCGCTGTACGAAATCTGCGTGCGCTACCTGACGAACCCGAGCCACCTGACGATGCGTGAGCCGTGGGAATGGTGGCGGCCGATCCTGTCGGGCACGCCCGACACGGAAGCCGGCGACGAAGCGAAACGCGAGTACAAGTACTTCAAGCGCGACTATCTGCGTCCCGCGATCGCGGAAGTCAACGCGGTCACCAACATCTTCGTCGAGCTGATCGAACACCGTGAAGGGCGTCGGGTCGCGGAGATCCAGTTCCGTGTGACCGAGCGCAAGCAGCCGATGCTCGCGCTCGACGAACATCCGAACGTGTTCGACAGCACGCTGGTCGACCGGATGGTGAAGATCGGGATCCCGCTGAAGGAAGCGCAGACGCTCTATGCGGACAGCGAGGAGAACCGCATTCGTGCCGCGCTGCAGATGACCGAGCAGCGGATGCGCAGCACGACGTTGCCGCCGGTGCGCAGCGCGCCGGCGTTGTTCAAGGATGCGCTGAAGAAGGGTTATGCGCCGCCGGTCGAATCGGTCGACGCGCTGCCTGCCGGCACGCCGCCTGCGAAGATTGCGGCGGCCCAGCCGGACGATCTGAAGGCACGCCTGTTGAGCGAGTTCGCTGCGTTCCGCCGCAAGGAAGCGAAGGTGCTGTACGAAGAGCAGGGCGACGCCGAGCGCGAAGTGGCGCGCGAGTCGTTCGAGTCGGAGGCGCTGCCGACGATGGGCACCCATCTGCGCGACGACTGGCGAAAGCGCGGTCTCGATTCCAAGCTGGCCGAGACGGCCTTTTTCGACTGGCTGGCCCAGAAGACCTGGGGCGAGCCGACGGACGGCGACCTGCTGTCGTTCACGCTGAACCAGTCGCGGGCCGCCTGAGGCCCGCTCAGGCCCGCTGACGGGCCGCCGCCGGCCCCGTCCTCGGTTGGCGGGCCCGGCATCTTCACCAGGCCCAACCGGCCGTTTCCGTCACTCCGACAACAGCATCCGCTCGAGCTGCTCGAGGATCGCGTCGCGCTTGTCCTTCGGGAGGCCGCGCAGGCGCAGTTCGATGCGATCTTCGCCATACGACTTCAGATCGCCGACCGACTTGCCGCCAAGCTTGATCTCGAGACGCTGCGCATAGCGCTGACGGCCGGCAGCCTTCGGTGTTTCCTGCGCCGCGACGCGGCCCTTGACGATGTCCGACACCTGGCGCGTGCTGAGATCGTCCGACACGATCTTGTTGATCAACCGCAGCGTGGCCTCGGTGCCGCGCGCATTGTGATAGCGGCCGACCTGATACGCCATGTTTGAACCGAAGCGATCGGGGCGCGCAACCATTTCCTGCATGATCGCTTCCGGCAGTTTGCCGATCGACAGGGCGACGGCCACCGTCGATTCGTCGAGGCCGAGGTGCTCGGAGAGTTCCTTCTGGCTCTGGAAATGCTTGTCGTCGAGGAAGCGGCGCCACACGACGGCGTTGTCGAACACCGTCTGCGAATCGCGCTGGACGTTGAGATCGTAGCCGAGCTTGTAGCTCTGGATGCCGATCGGCACGTCGATCACGATCGCCTTGACCGATTCCTTGTTGGCTTCCTTCAGCGCCCGCACGCGGCGGCCGCCATCGCTGACGAAATACGTGCCCGGATTGTCGTAATCCGGAATCACGTGGATCGCCTGCTGTTGCCCTTGCTTCGCGAGGTTGACCGCGAGTTCGGCAATCGACGATTTCAGATAGAAGTGCCGCGGATTGAACGGGCTATGCTTGATCGCCTTCAGCGACAGCTCGATCACCTGCCCGGGCGCATAGCGGTTCTCGAGACGCCACGCACGATATTGCGCCGATTCATCGATCGACGGATCGAGCGTGAGCTCGGGAGCGGGCTGCGGCGCTGTGTCTTTCTTCGCGGATTTGGTCGGCGCCGGGGTGGGGGTCTCGGACTTGACGATGCCGTCGATCGCATTGAGTCGATCGAGCGCCGTGCGCTTCTCGCTCGTCGTGATATCCGGGCGCGCTTGGAATCCTTTGGCAAATTGGGAGGGTTTCATGTGACTCCTTTGTGCGCATAAAGTCAGGGCAGCATGGCGACGATTTCGTCGGCGCATGCGCGAATTTCCGTGGCGGCCAGCTTGCCGCCACGATCGTTCATCTGCAGCACGGTCTGACCGAGCGCCATCGCCTGCTTGTACGCCTCCCGGGTCGGGATCTGCGTTTTCAGCAACGGGAAGCCGAGTTCCTCGAGCGCGCGCTTGAGCTCGCGGGTCAGCATGCGCTTCTCTTCGGTCTTGTTCAGCAGGAAGACCGCGCGGAGGTCTTCGTTCATGACCTGCGCCTGCTGGATCAGTTTGACCAGCCCGACACTCGACCAGTAATCAGCCGGCGACGACGACGTCGGAATCACGGCAATCGATGCGGCCAGCAGGACGACGCCCGACACCTTCTCGGTGATCGACGGCGGGCAGTCCACGACGATGATGTCGTAGTCGTTGATGAACTTCTTGATCTCGCGATGGATCTGGCCATCGGCTTCGGCAAGGTTGACGACCGGAAACGGGATGCCGTTTTCGCTGTCGCCGGATGCGCTCGACCAGTGAACCAGCGTGTTTTGACGGTCTGCGTCGATGACGAGGACGCGCTTCCCTTTTTCATGGAACGCGGCACCGAGGTGCATGGCAATCGTGCTTTTGCCGACGCCACCTTTTTGTTGAGTGACTGCAATGATTTCCGCGGCCAATTTTCACTCCTATTTTGGTCGTTGGAATTCTACAGGACGATATTTGAATTTCAATGAAATTGTCGTTCGACAACTACGCATTGGCCATTCGGGCTATCGGTTTATGCGCATAAACGAACCGGAGATGGCGAGTGGCCCGATTGGATCGTGTGGCGGATGCCTGCAACGTCGATGAACGGGGCGGGGTTTGAGTCATCGAGTGTGGCGTCGCTGGTGTGAGTAGCGAGTTGCCGCGGGATCGTGGTGCGCTGCCCTTTCGTTCGATGAGGCGGTTGGGGCTGAGAGCTGGAGAGTTTGTGCGCATAAACTCCGCTGAAACCGCGGCTGTCGACCGCGTGACCGGGGGGAGCTGCACCTCTGATAGTGGAGTGTTAGCGGTATGTCCTGGCCCGGTACACCGCGTTGAGGCATGCCGCTGAACCCGTGTACGTCGGCACACCTCGCTGCCTTTGGGCGTCTCGTTTATGCGCATAAACTGCGGCCGATGGCGATGGCGATGGCGATGGCGATGGCGATGGCGATGGCGATGGCGAGCGGCGAGCGGCGAGCGGCGAAGAATCGCACCCCGACTGCTCCGGAATCCAGTGCGCGGCGATTGACCAGCGGGCATGTCGACGTAGCAATCGCATCCACGTGAGGACGTTTCCACTGTTACCACGCCGCGAATCGAGAGCCGCCTCGCCCGGCAACCGCCCGCTTTATGCGCATAAACCAACCGACGTACGACGCACCCGCCCGCCTCCTTTCCGGTCGGAACCTTCCATCGTATTGATCTGGCGTGCGGCACCTCGATCCGTCATCCCGTGACAGAACACCGCTCACCTTTATGCGCATAAACACATCACGCAACGCCGTGAAGCGCATCCCGAACAGCACTCCCCTCTCGTGGTCCGTCGCACGACCCCATCCATCTACTTCCGAGAAGCAGCGAATCCACTCGAAATCCCGCGATCCCGCGCCAACCTCCCCGCCCAGACACCCGATGCAGACTGGCTACAATACGGGGCTCTACCCTCCAGGCTTGAATGATGATCACGATCTACCACAACCCCCGATGCTCGAAGTCGCGCGAGACGCTTGCTTTGATCGAGTCGCTGAATACCACCGGTGCGCCTCTGAATGTCGTCGAGTACCTGAAGACGCCACCGACGGTAGAGGAATTGGAAGCGCTGCATCGGCAGCTTGGCCGCCCGGTTCGAGACATGCTGCGCGACGGAGAGGAACCGTACAAGACGCTGAATCTGGCCCGCGCCGATCTGACCGACGCACAAGCCTACGCGGCGATTGCCGCTCATCCGATTCTTCTGCAGCGGCCCATCGTCGTTTATCGCGGCAAGGCCGCCATCGGCCGGCCGCCCGAATCGGTGCAGGCGCTGTTCGAATAATTCTTGCCCGCCGTATTTTTCTGATTGCATCGGCCCGGTGCAAACATCGGCATTCGAAGCCGATACGATCGCCGGACACCGTGCGACCACCACCCGGGCGATCGCAACCAAGCAAGCCGCCCCTAGCCATCCCCGGACGACCCGTCGTCGTCGTCCGGCCCCCGCCCCGCCGCCGCTTTCGCGGCTGTCCGCAGCAGTGCGATCTGACCGCGATAGGCCCTGCAGCCACTGCAGGTCGGCAGGTGTACACGCACCTGCAGGCGCTCATGCAGGGTCAGATGCCGGTCGAGCGCATCCGACAGCAGTCGCGTCACGTCAGTACATTTCCCCGGCAGCATCTTCGGTCGTCAGTCCTTTTTCACTGAGGCAGGTTCGCAGGCGCGTGCGCGCCCGATACAGCAGCACGCTGCAATGATTCGTCGTCAGCGTCAATTCGCTGCAGATGTCCGTAATCTCGACGTCGAGGAATTCGCGCATCATGAACACGCGCCCGATCTGCTCCGGCAGGTGGTCGAGGCAGGTCTGGAACAGCGTCCAGAACTGCTGCTGCTGCAACAGCGTTTCCGGGCGCGGCCACGGTCGCGGCTTCGCATGCGCGGCCCAGTGCCCGTTTTCCTTGAACAGCTCGCGATCGAGCACCGATTCGCCGTCGAGCTCGGCATCGAGCGCCGACAAGCTCACCGTGCGCTGCCGCGCGCGCAGCACGTCGATCAGCTTGTTGCGCAGGATGCCGAACACCCAGGTCTTGTGGGCCGACAGCCCGGCGAAATCGCCCGCGTGCGACCACGCGGCGGCGAGCGCTTCCTGCACGGCGTCTTCGGCCGCGTCGGCATCGCGGAGCTGGAGTCGCGCGAAGCGCAGCAGGTCGCGCCGCAGTTGCGCGAGATAGGCGGGATCGTCGTATTCGGACGGCATGTCTGGGTTGCGGTGTCTCGAGGCAATCGCGTGCGCCACCAAGCGGGCGCGTCGCGGTGCGAGCAGCTTACTGGGCGCGGTGCCCGCCTGCAATGCATGTTCCGTCACGAATTCACGAAACCGGTCGACGCGCTGCGCTATGCTTGCCGAACCCTGTGTTGCGTGTCGACCTCGACACGCGGCGGGCAGTTTGTAACGTCAGATCATAACGGTCAAGTTATCCACAATTTCTGTGGAAAACCTTGTGGAAAGTCGGCCGGCCGGCCCCGTGGGGCGGCTCGCGGGCTGGCTTGCCTATAAACAGACCTTTGTCGCTCGTTCGGAAGCAATCGATCCGATTCCTCACTCACCGGAAGGAGAATGTCATGTCCTATCGCATCGCTGTGGTCGTCGGCAGCCTGCGTCGCGCTTCGTGGAACCGCGCGCTCGCGCACGCCGTGATCTCGCTCGCCCCCGCCGATTTCTCGTTCGAGTTCGTCGAGATCGGCGAACTGCCGCTGTACAGCCAGGACTACGACGCGGATTTCCCGGAAATCGCGAAGCGCTTCAAGCAGTCGATCGAAGCCGCCGATGCGCTGCTGTTCTTCACGCCCGAGTACAACCGCTCGATTCCGGGCGTGCTGAAGAATGCGCTCGACTGGGGCTCGCGTCCGTGGGGTTCCAATTCGTGGTCGGGCAAGCCGGGTGCGGTGCTCGGCACGTCGCCGGGTGCGACGGGCACCGCGCTCGCGCAGCAGCACCTGCGCAACGTGCTCGCGTACCTCGACGTGAAGACGCTCGGGCAGCCCGAGATGTTCATCAAGCACGATCCGGCACGCATCGACGATCAGGGCCAGATCGTCAGCGAAGACACCCGCAAGTTCCTGCAGGGTTTCGTCGATCGCTACACGGGCTGGGTGCGCTTGCTGAAGTCGGCCTGAGCGTCGCCCCGTTCATGCCGCCGGCGCCGGCCCGCGCGTAGCGGGTCACGTGCCGGCGTGTCGCGCGTGCCGTGCGTCGCGCGCTTCGCGGATGCCCAGCAGGATCTCGTCGAGCAGCGCGATGTCGAACGGCTTCGACAGCACGCGGACGTTGACGGTGCGCGTGCGGTCGAGTTCCTCCGCGTAACCCGTGACGAGAATCACGGGCAGCTTCTCCGGCCGCTTCTCGACCGCTTCGGCGAGGTCGATGCCGTTCAGGCTGCCCGGCATGTGGATATCCGAAATCACGAGGTCGAACGCGTCGTTCGCGGCCGCGCCTTCGATCAGGCGCAACGCGTCGTCGGCGGTGGGCGCGTAGGTCACGCGGTGCCCGAGCAGCGACAGCAGCGCTTCGGTGCCGGCCGCGACTTCGCTGTTGTCCTCGACGAGCAGCACGTGCAGGCCGGCGAGCGCGCCCGTGCCCGCGTCGTGCGCGACCGCCGGCGGCCGTGCGACGACATCCTCGGCGCGCGCGCGCGGCAGGTAGAGGCGCACCGACGTGCCGGCACCGACCGCGCTGTCGATCGTCGCGAGGCCACCCGAGCGTTCGCAGAACGCGAATACCTGCGGCAGGCCGAGCCCCGTCCCCATCCCCTGAGCCTTCGTCGTGAACAGCGGCTCGAACGCGCGGGCGAGCACGTCGGGCGCCATGCCCGAACCCGTATCGTCGAGCGAGATCTGCACGAAATCGCCGGTCAGCGGAAAGCCGTCCTCGCGACGCAGCGTCACGTTGCGCGCGCCGACCGTGAAGCGGCCGCCGGCCGCCATCGCGTCGCGCGCGTTGACCGCGAGGTTGATTACCGCGAGTTCGAGCTCGGCGACGTCGACACGGATCGGCCACACACCGGGCTCGATCGCGACGACCAGCGACGATTTCGAACCGAGCGACGTCTTCAGCAGTTCGCGGCATGTGCCGACCCATTGCCCGACGTCGATCGTCTCGTTGTGCAGCGGCTGCTTGCGTGCGACGCCGAGGAGCTGGCGCGTGAGCGACTGCCCGTTCTTCAGCGCGCGTTCGATCGCGCCGAGCTCCTTGTCGAGATGCTGGACCCCGCGCCGCCGCACGATCTGCACGTTGCTCGAGATGATCATCAGCAGGTTGTTGAAATCGTGCGCGACGCTACCGACGAGATTGCCGAGCGCCTGCATCTTGCGCGACTGCCGGTACGCCGATTCGATCGAACGGCGCATCGACGCTTCGGCCTGCCAGCGGTCCCACGCCTCCTCTTCCGCCTTCAGCCGCTTGAGCGACAGCCAGATCACCGACCACAGCGCGACCGACGGCGCGAACATCGAGAGGAACAGCACGCTCAGGTGTTCGTACCATTCACGCCAGATCGCCGACGTGCGATACGAGCACGTCACGTAGACGGGATAGCTGCCGACCTGGCGATACGCGACGATCTCGCTGCTCGCGCCGTCGTGGCGCACCCGCACGACACCGGCGCGCGGATCGTTGCGTGCGTCGCCGAACGTGACGGCGCGGTCGGTGTGCGCGAGTGCCGGCGGCGGCGGATACGACGCGATCACCGCGCCGTCCGAGCGCGCGAGCGCCATCGTCATCGGCGTGCTGGCGCCGCCGAGCAGGTCGCGGTAGAACGCGTTGAAATACGACGACTTCAGCGCGATCGACACCATTCCGGCGAACGAACCGTCGCTATGGCGACGCGCGACGCCCGTGTTGAACACGGGAATGTTCTCGAGCTTGAGCGGCCCCATCATCAGCCGCGAGATGTGTTCGATCACCTTGCCGTCGCGAATGCCGGCGAAATCGTCGCGGTTCGCGATCGACGCATAGGGCGCCGGATAGTAGAGGCTGTTCGCGAGCAGCATCCCGCTCGCGCCGAAGATCGACACGGCAGCCACCTGCGGATAGCCGCCGCCGATCGTGTTCAGCGCTTCGTGGATGTCGGACTCCCTGTTGCGCACGGTCGCATCGTCCATGTCCTGCACGAGATCGACGATGCGCGCATCGAGCGTCTCGCTCAGGTCGAACACCTTGAGCGCGTGCTCCTCGGCAACCCGCACGGTGCGCATCGTCACGTCGCTCGCGGCGGCCTCGCGCGTCTTCAGGTCGTTGTACGCCATCACCACGACGTAGATGCAGGGCAGCACGATCGCCGCGACGAGCAGCACGATCAGCGTCACGCGTCGCACCGCGAAATCGTGCTCGGGCGCACCGGACGCATAGTTGCCGTCGTCCTGCCAGTCGTCGGCGGGCGTGGAGGCGGGAGCGTGGGAATCGGCGGGCCGGTCGGACGTCATCGAGGAAGCGGGTGAGGCGAAGGTGCCTGCCATCATAAACGAGTTGCGACGGCCCGCCGTACGGCTCAGGATGCACCCGGACGCAAGTAATCCTGTCGATTTCGACAGGGGGAATTCGTCAGATTGAAAACGCGACGAATCCGGCAGCGCAAACGTACACAAGGAAAAATTTTGCGTGCTTATCTCGAAAATGGTCGCGGCTGTTTTCGGAATGGCGCATGTTCGGACCGATTCTGTCCGAAATGGTGAATATGGCGAGTTGCATCGCCTCCGGTTTACTCCGAGAATCGCGCCTTGCTTTCCCTATGACAGATATCTGCGCCCGCCGGCATTCGCCGCGCGGCGCGTCGCGCGCGCCCGCGTTGCGGCGCCCGCGCGCGGTTGCAAGGCGGCTGCCCGCGCCCGAACGCATCGGCGCCTCAAGAAGTGCGCCGCGCGGTCGTTAACGCGAGAGAGACCATTCCGTATACCGCATCGCCCCATGCCTTTGCCGATTGTAATTGCCGACGATTCGCTGCTCGCTCGCAAACTTCTGACAAAGGCGCTGCCGGGAGGCTGGGACGTCGATGTCGCGTATGCCGCGAATGGTCGAGAGGCCTTGGCGCTGTATCGTGACGGCAAAGCTTCCGTAATGTTTCTGGACCTGACGATGCCCGACATGAGCGGATATCAGGTGCTGGAGACACTGCGCCACGAAGATCTGAACACGTTCGTGATCGTGGTATCCGCCGATATCCAGCCGCAGGCGCAAGCACGCGTGCGCGAATTGGGCGCGATCGCATTCGTTGCCAAGCCCGTGACGTCGGAGGCATTGCTGCCCATTCTCAAGGAGTATGGGTTGTATGCCTGACTCGGTGTTCACGGCGGAGCAACGCGACGCGTTGCAGGAGATCGCCAACCTCGCAATGGGCCGTGCCGCCGCACGGCTCGCGTTGTTGCTCGGGCGCTTCATCGAACTGTCGGTGCCGCGCGTGCGGGTCGTGAAAGCGACCGACGCGGGCGATGCGCTGCGCGAGATGACGGGCATCTACGACAACGTGACCGCCGTGCGCCAGGGCTTCCGTTCCGACATCAAGGGCGAGGCGATCGTGCTGTGCCGTACCGCGAGCATCGCGCGGCTCATGTCGGTCGTCGACCGCACGTTCGGCGAAGGCGTGTACGGCGGGATGGCGACACCCGACGAAGTCGTGTTCGACGTCGCGAACGTGCTGATGGGCGCCTGCGTCGCATCGATCCTCGACGAACTCGGGCGCAAGCCGGTGTTCTTTCCGCCGGGGCTGCTCGGCGCGAACGTGTCGTTCGACGATGTCTTCCAGCCGACCGAGCTGGCATGGAGCGTGGCATTGCTGCTCGAGGTGAACTTCGGGCTCGAGGACCACGCGTTCCGGGCTCACTTCGTGATGCTGATGGCCGAGGATTCGATCCGGCTGATGGGCGACGCGCTCGACGCATTGCTGTCCGCGCTATGACGGCCGCTACCCCGTCGCTGAGCGATCTCGTGATCGAGCGGGTGGGCTTCGGCCTGTTCGTGCTCGACCGCGCGATGACCGTGCTGATGTGGAATCGCTTCATGCAGGACCACAGCGGTATCCCGGCCGCCGACGTGATCGGCCGCAACCTGTTCGACTGTTTTCCCGACCTGCCACGCGCGTGGCTGTCGCGCAAGCTCGAGAGCGTGTTCCAGCTCGGCAGCTTCGCGTTCAGCTCGTGGGAGCAGCGGCCCTACCTGTTCCGCTTCGAGCACGACCGGCCGATCACGGGCGGCGTCGACTACATGCAGCAGGACTGCACGTTCATGCCGCTCACGCGCGGCCGCGACGTCGAAGCCGTGTGCGTGACGATCTCGGACGTCACGCACGTGAGCGTGATGCAGCGTGAGCGCGAGGAAGCGGTCGCGAAGCTGCGCGAACACGCGAATCGAGACGGCCTGACCGGCATCGCGAACCGGCGCTTCTTCGAGGCGCGGCTCGGCGACGAATTCGCGCGCTGGCAGCGCTACGGCGGCGACATGTCGGTGCTGCTGTTCGACCTCGACCACTTCAAGACGATCAACGACCGTTTCGGGCATGCGGCCGGCGACGCCGTGCTGCGCGAGACGGCGCGCCGCGTCGCGTCGATCGTGCGCGCGCAGGATACGTTCGGCCGCTTCGGCGGCGAGGAATTCGCGCTGCTGCTGCCGTGCACGAATCTCGACGAGGCGATGCTCGTGGCCGACAAGGTGCGCGATGCGATCGGCAGCGTGCCGGTCGATGCCGAGGGCGTCAGCGTGCCGGTGACGGCGAGTGTCGGCGGCGCGTGTGCAAAGGCGGGTGCGCCCACTTGCGACGTGCTCGTCAACGAGGCCGACGCCGCGCTCTATCGCGCGAAGCGGCTCGGGCGGGACCGCTCGGTGGCCTACGCGTAGGCGCACCCGCACCGCCCTGCTGCGCGCGGAGCGAATGCGCCCTGCGCGTGCCGTGCTCAGCTTTTCGCGATGTCGGCCAGCACGCCGGCCAGGACGGCCGGCTGCGACATGAACGGCGAATGGCTGCTGTCGAGCTGGTGCACGTGGGTCGGGTTGCCGGGCGCGAACGCGTCGGCTTCGTCGATGAAGCGCTGCTGCAGCGCGGGCAGGATCACGCGATCCTGCAGGCACTTGATGTAGTGGCGGTCGATCGCGCCCCAGCGCGCGGCCGTCGTCGGGATCGCGGTCGCGAACGGCGCGGCCGGCACGTCGCAGGTCATCAGGTTCGCGACGGCTTCGAAGTCGGCCTGCGGCACGTCGTCGTACAGCGCGCGCTTCGCGAGCTCGCGATACGCGGCCTCACCGCTGCGCGGATCGATGCGCAGCGCACCGGCGACGCGCGGGCTCGCCAGCATCAGCGGGCCGAGCAGCTCACCCTTGTTCTCGGGCGCGCGCACGTAGTCGAGGCCCGGCACGCCCGACGCGGGCATGAAGGCCGAGAGATAGACGATCTTCGCGATTTTCCCGGGCGCGCGTTCGGCAGCCGCCGTGATCGCGAGGCCGCCCATGCTGTGCCCGACGAGCACGACCTTGCCGTGGCCGAGCGCGTACGCGTCGTCGACCGCCTGCATGACCTGCGTCGCGTAATCGTCGAGCGTCGTGTTCGCGACCGGCGACGGCTCGGCGCCGAACGCATCCTTGTCGAGCGGGCGGGTGAAGTAGGAAGCCGGAAAGCGGGCGTTGATGCCGTGCGCGGGCAGGTCGCGCGCGATCGACAGGTGGCCGCGCTCGGCCAGCGCGGCCGCAACGTGCGCATAGCACCACGCGCCGTGCCAGGCGCCGTGCACGAGCACGAAAACGGGATGATCGGACTGCGGGGTGGCGCTTGCGTTCGTCTCCATGGTGTCCGGGTCTTCAGATTTTGAGAAAGGTGTCATCTTAGACGAACCCGCGCGCACCCAGACGGGCCGCTTTCGATCTGTCCCTCTTGTCTCGTACAGGCCACATTTCGTCCGTATCCGATATGAATTTATTCCGAAGCGCGCTAATTTGTTGCTTTGCCCGCGATTGCGCCCCATGAACGTCGACTATCTCTTCTATCGGAAGCCGAACAAACCCGGCCCCTATTCGCTCGACGACCTGGGCGACATCGCGCCGCCGATCGGTCCGGGCGACCTGATACGCGCGGGTATCGCACGCGTGTTCGCGCAGATCGACTGGCAGGAATCGCCCGACGTGCCGGGTGCGTGGTTCGGCACGGGCGGCGCGGTGTTCCAGTTCACCGCGGAGCCCGACGGCCACGTGACGAGCTTCATGGGCTCGCGCCTCGAGCGTCGCTCGATGTTGCAGCTCACGCGCGAAATGGGGCTCATTGCGCTCGACCTGCAGCGCGACATCGTCTACGGCTGACGCAGCGCCGGCGCCGCTTCCTGCCCGGGCCGGGCGCCCTTGCCGGCCAACGGCCTCCGGCATGCCGCCGCATGCGGCGAGTGTCCGCCATCGAACTTCAAAGATTGCTATACTTTCGCCCAATTCCGGCTTCCGGCCGGTAATTTGTGCCTGTCTGCGTCGATCGTTCGCATATCTCGCACGCATTTGACGCCCTGACCATCCCAGCCGGGCATGGCTTCTTCAATCGCCCCGCGTGGGTGTCTCCGTGGAGCTTGTCTTGGCCGTTTCCAATTCCGTCGTGGACGAACAAGAAACCGACGCCGCTGCCGTCACATCGGGCAGTTCTTTCTATCTTGCGATGCGCATCCTGCCGGCCGTGCAGCGCGATGCGATGTTCCAGGTCTATGCGTTTTGCCGCGCGGTCGACGACATCGCCGACAGCGGCCTGCCGCGCGCCGAGCGCAATGCGGGCCTCGATCGCTGGCGCGCCGACATCGACGCATGCTACGCCGGCCGCCCGCCGCGCCATCTGGCCGCGCTCGACCGCGAGATCCGTGCATTCAACCTGCAGCGCGACGATTTCCACGCGATGATCGACGGGATGGCGATGGACGCGGTCGAAGACATCTGCGCGCCCGACGAGCCGACGCTCGACCTCTTCTGCGATCGCGTGGCGAGCGCGGCCGGCCGGCTGTCGGTGAGGATTTTCGGGATGCCTGAAGCCGAAGGGATCAAGCTGTCGCATCACCTCGGCCGCGCACTGCAACTGACCAACATCCTGCGCGACATCGACGACGATGCGGCTAGCAACCGCTGCTACCTGCCGCGCGAGCTGCTCGCGCGCGAAGGCATCGCGATTACCGACCCGGCGACGATCGTGCGCGATCCGGCGCTGCCGCGCGTGTGCGCGACGCTCGTCGAGCGCGCGCTCGAGCATTTCCGCCAGGCCGACGCGGTGATGGATACGTGCCCGCGTGCGCAGGTGAAGGCGCCGCGCATCATGTCGGGGGCGTATCGCTGCATTCTCGAAGCCGCGATCGCACGCGGCTTCGCCTTCCCGCGCGCGCCGCTGCGCAAGCCGAAGGCGCGCATGCTGATGATCGCCGCGCGCTACGCGCTGTTCTGAGTCGACCGAGTCGATGCCCAGGACCGTCCACGTGATCGGCGCCGGCCTTGCCGGCCTGTCGGCCGCGGTCGAGCTGCAACGCCGCGGGCGGCGCATCGTGCTGCACGACGCGCACGCGCATGCGGGCGGCCGCTGCCGCTCATGGTTCGACGGGACGCTGAACACGACGCTCGACAGCGGGCTGCACACGGTGTTCGCGGGACAGCCCGCGACGCAGCGCTACCTGCGCGCGATCGGCGCGGCCGACCGGCTCGCGGGGCCCGCGCTGCCTGAATTCCCGGTCGTCGACGTCGCGTCGCAGCAGCGCTGGACGCTGCGCTTCGGCGACGGGCGCTGGCCGTCGTGGCTGTTCGATGCCGCATCGCGTGCGCCGGGCACGACGCCGCTCGACTACCTCGCGCTCGCCCCGCTCGCGTTCGCGCGCATGGGCCGCTCACTCGCACAGACGATGCGATGCGACGGCATGCTGTGGGAACGTTGGCTGCGGCCGTATTTCCTCGGTGTGCTGAACGTCGAGCCGCGCCACGCGAGCGCCGAACTCGCGCGTGCGGCGCTGTGCGGCACGTTTGCCGCGGGCGGCCCCGGCTGCCGTCCGCTCGTCGCGCGCGATGGTCTCGGCAGCGGATTCGTCGAACCGGCGCTGCGGATGCTGCAGCACGGCGGCGCGCAGATCCGGCTGAACTCGCGGCTCGACGCGCTCGAATTCGGCGCGCACGGCAATGCGGTCGATGCGATCTCGGTCGGCGGCGAGCGGATCGATCTCGCACCGGGCGACGCCGTCGTGCTGGCCGTGCCGCCCGAGGTCGCGCAGCCGCTCGTGCCCGAGCTCACCGCGCCCGACACGTTCAGCGCGGTCGTGACCGCGTATTTCGCGATCGAGGCGCCGGCCGGCACGCCGTTGCAGACGGCGGTCGTGAACGGTGTCGTCGATGCGGTGCGCACCGGCGGCGGCCAGCTCGCGGCGACGATCCGCGACGCCGGCCGCTGGCTCGACACGCCGCGCGACACGCTTGCGCGGCGCATCTGGGAAGACGTCGCGCGCGTGACGGGCGCGAACCCGGAAACCATCCCCGCGTGGCAGCTCGTCGTCGAGCCGCGCGCGGGCTTTGCGGCGGTGCCGTCGCAGGAAATGAAGCGTCCGGCCGTGCGTACGCGCTGGACCAATCTCGTGCTGGCGGGCGACTGGATTGCCACCGGCTTGCCCGCCACGATCGAGGGCGCGATCCGCTCCGGCCAACTGGCCGCGGACGTGCTCCAGACACAGTAAGCAACAGAGGGACCGATGAACGATCTCACCGAAATGGCTACCTTGTCCGCCGGCACCGTGCCGGCCGGCGTCGATGCGGCCGTCGCGCGTGCGACCGACGCGCTGCTGGCCGCGCAGAACGCGGACGGCCACTGGGTCTACGAACTCGAAGCCGATTCGACGATTCCCGCCGAATACGTGCTGCTCGTCCACTATCTCGGCGAGACGCCGAACGTCGAGCTCGAACAGAAGATCGGCAAGTATCTGCGCCGCATCCAGCAGGCCGACGGCGGCTGGCCGCTGTTCACCGACGGCGCGCCGAACATCAGCGCGAGCGTGAAGGCGTATTTCGCGCTGAAGGTGATCGGCGACGACGAGAACGCCGAGCACATGCAGCGTGCGCGCCGCGCGATCCACGCGATGGGCGGCGCCGAGATGTCGAACGTGTTCACGCGCATCCAGCTCGCGCTGTACGGCGCGATTCCGTGGCGCGCGGTGCCGATGATGCCGGTCGAGATCATGCTGCTGCCGCAGTGGTTCCCGTTCCACCTGTCGAAGGTGTCGTACTGGGCGCGCACCGTGATCGTGCCGCTGCTGGTGCTGAACGCGAAGCGCCCGCTCGCGAAGAACCCGCGCGGCGTGCGCATCGACGAGCTGTTCATCGATCCGCCCGTCAACGCCGGGCTGCTGCCGCGCCAGGGTCACCAGAGCCCCGGCTGGTTCGCGTTCTTCCGCGTGGTCGACCATGCGCTGCGCGCGGCTGACGGCCTGTTCCCGAACTACACGCGCGAACGCGCGATCCGCCAGGCCGTCTCGTTCGTCGACGAGCGCCTGAACGGCGAGGACGGCCTCGGCGCGATCTATCCGGCGATGGCCAACGCGGTGATGATGTACGACGTGCTCGGCTACGCGGAAGATCATCCGAACCGCGCGATCGCACGCAAGTCGATCGAGAAGCTGCTCGTCGTGCACGACGACGAAGCGTATTGCCAGCCGTGCCTGTCGCCGGTGTGGGACACGTCGCTCGCCGCACATGCGCTGCTCGAGACGGGCGACGCGCGGGCCGAGGAAGCCGTGCTGCGCGGCCTCGAATGGCTGCGCCCGCTGCAGATCCTCGACGTGCGCGGCGACTGGATCTCGCGCCGCCCGCACGTGCGGCCCGGCGGCTGGGCTTTCCAGTACGCGAACGCGCACTACCCGGACGTCGACGATACGGCGGTGGTCGCGGTGGCGATGGATCGCGCGCAGAAACTCCGGCAGAACGACGCGTATCGGGATTCGATCGCACGCGCGCGCGAGTGGGTCGTCGGGATGCAGAGCAGCGACGGCGGCTGGGGCGCGTTCGAACCGGAAAACACGCAGTACTACCTGAACAACATCCCGTTCTCGGATCACGGCGCGCTGCTCGATCCGCCGACGGCCGACGTGTCGGGCCGCTGCCTGTCGATGCTGGCGCAGCTCGGCGAGACGCCGCTGAACAGCGAGCCGGCGCGCCGCGCGCTCGACTACATGCTCAAGGAGCAGGAACCGGACGGCAGCTGGTACGGCCGCTGGGGGATGAACTACGTGTACGGCACGTGGACGGCACTGTGCTCGCTGAACGCGGCCGGCCTGACGCCGGACGATCCGCGCATGAAGCGCGGCGCGCAGTGGCTGCTGTCGATCCAGAACAAGGACGGCGGCTGGGGCGAGGACGGCGACAGCTACAAGCTGAACTATCGCGGCTTCGAACAGGCGCCGAGCACGGCGTCGCAGACGGCCTGGGCGCTGCTCGGCCTGATGGCGGCCGGCGAGGTGAACAACCCGGCGGTGGCGCGCGGTGTCGACTACCTGATCGCCAACCAGAACGAAGAAGGCCTGTGGGACGAGGCGCGCTTCACGGCGACGGGCTTCCCGCGCGTGTTCTACCTGCGCTACCACGGCTATCGCAAGTTCTTCCCGCTGTGGGCGCTCGCGCGCTATCGCAACCTGAAGCGCGACAACACGACGCGCGTCACGTTCGGGCTGTAACGCGTGGCGACGCAATCCACCGGCACGCTGCCCGTCATCGCCGTGACGGGGATGGCGTTCGAGGCGCGCATTGCGCGCGGCGACGGCGTCGAAGCGGTCTTCGCCGCGCGCGCCGACCGGCTCGAACGCGCGCTGACCGAGGCGACCGCGCGCGGTTGCGCGGGCATCGTGAGCTTCGGCACCGCGGGCGGGCTCGCGCCCGACCTGGCGCCCGGCGCGCTCGTGATCGCGAACGCGATCGACGGGCCGTTCGGCCGCGTCGAGACCGATACGCGCTGGAGCACGCGGCTCGTCGCCGCGCTGCACGACACGCCGGTGTGGGCGCGCGTCACGCGCGGCACGATCGCAGCCGTGAGCGCACCGGTCGTCAGCGAACAGGAAAAGACGTCGCTGCATCGCGCGAAGGGCGCGCTCGCCGTCGACATGGAGTCGCATATCGCGGCGGCCTTCGCGGCGTCGCGCGGTGTGCCGTTCGCGGTGTGCCGCGCGATCGTCGATCCGGCGTGGCGCACGTTGCCCAGCGCGGCGACGGCCGGCCTGCGCGACGACGGCAGCACGGCGATCCTGCCGATCCTGCGTGAACTGCTGAAGCAGCCGTCGCAGCTCGGCCCGCTGCTGCAGGTGGCCAGCGACGCGCGCGCGGCGCGCACGACGCTGATCCAGGCGCGGCACGCATTCGAGCGTGCGGGCGCGATGCGGATCGTCTGACCGGCGTTCGCCGCTTTTCTTACCCCTCCCTTCCCGGCTTTCCTTCCGGTTCTCGCGGACAAATCGCGGACAAAAAAAGAGCGCTGCAGATTTGAACTGCAGCGCTCTTTTTCCTTGCGGCGGTAGCCGTTGCAGCGTTACTGCGCGGCCGGACTGCTCGCAGGCGTTGCCGGCGCGGTTGCCGATGCCGCGGCAGGCGCAGCAGCCGGCGTGCTCGCCGGCATCGCACCGTCCGCACCCGGATCGTCGTATTGCGGCAGCCCCGGCGCGGCCGGTGCATTGTTCGGCGCAGCGCCCGGTGTACCGCCCGACTCGCCCGGATCCTCGTAGTTCGGCAACCCCGGCACGGCAGGCGTCGCGGCCGGCACGGCGCCTGATTCACCCGGTTCGTTGTAGGTCGGCAGCGTCGCCGACGACGACTGGCTGCGATACGTCAGCGACTTGCGCTGCTGCAGGTACGCGTCGCGCACGAACGAATACGGATCGAGCGCGGCCTGCTTCAGCAGGTCGGTCGCGCCGAGCAGGTCCGAGCGCGCGCTGATGAACTGCGCGATGTACATCGGGTTGCGCGCGGCCGGCTCGATGTAGTTGAGCAGGTTGAAACGCACGTCCACCGCGCGGCCGACGCCGTCGCGGAACGTGCTCGGCCCGAACACGGGCAGCACGAGGTACGGGCCAGACGGCACGCCCCAGCGCGCCATCGTCAGGCCGAAATCCTGGTGATGCTTCGGCAGCCCGGCCGGCGTCGCGATGTCGATCAGGCCGGCGACGCCGAACAGCGAGTTCATCGCGACGCGCATCAAGTCCTGCGTCGCATCGGTGATGCGCAACTGCAGCAGGTTGTTCGCGATGTTGCCGAGGTCACCGAGGTTCGAGAAGAAGTTGCTGATCGCGGTGCGCACGGGCGTCGGCGTGACCTTCTGGTAACCCTTCGCGATCGGCTGGGCGATGTTCGTGTCGACGGTGTCGTTGAACTTGTACATCGCCCGGTTCATCGGCTCGAGCGGGTCGTTGGGGTTGCGGTTCGGTCCCGTCGCGCAGCCGGTCAGCACTGCGCTGGCGGCAACGGTCGCCGCGATGATTCGCACCTTATTCATTGATTCCTTGCGATTGGTTCTTGGCGCGTTTGACGCGCGGTTTGCCCATCAGGACGGGCTGGAACACCACGGCGCCGATCAGCGTGCAGGTCAGGGCCAGCGCGAGCAGCTTGCCCATGCTCGACGTGCCCGGGTGGTGCGACAGCCACAGGCTGCCGAATGCGGTCGCCGTCGTCGCGGCGCTGAACAGGACGGCGTGCGTGAGGCTCGAGTGCAGCAGCCCGGTTTGCCCCCCGCGCCACGCCATCACGAAATACACCTTGAACGCGACGCCGACGCCGAGCATCAGCGGCAGCGCGATGATGTTCGCGAAGTTGAGCGACATGCCGAGCACGACGCACAGTTCGAGCGTCACGATGCCCGACACGAGCAGCGGCACCAGCGTGCGCAGCACGTCGCCGAAGCGGCGCAGCGTGACCCACAGCAGGATCGTGATCGAGATGATCGACCACAGTGCCGCATGCAGGAACGCGTTGATGATCGTGTCGGCCGAATGCAGGATCGAGATCGGCCCGCCGGTCGCGCCCGGCTCCGCAGCCTTCACGGTCTTCGCGAAGCGGCGCAGCATCGTGTCGTCGTTCGGGTCGACGCCCTTCGGCACCTTCGGCGAAATCTGCACGAGTGCGTGGCCGTCCGGTGCGACCCAGTCGCGCACGAGCTGCGGCGGCAGCGATTCGCGCGTGATGTCCTGCGGCTGCAGCAGCGAGGCGAGCTGGTTGAGCGCGATGCGCAGCGTATCGGAGAACGCACGCTCGGCGCGGTCGCGCGTCGCGGCGTCCGCGGCGGCGAGTTTCGCGAGCGAGGCCGACAGGTGCTGCGCGGCGGCCGCGCCCGGGCCCGGGTGATCTTCGGCCGCGTAGCTCAGCAGGTCCGACACGCGCTTGAGCGCGGCGACGCGCTGCGCGTCGGTCGCGGGCGGCGCGGCCGGCTGCGTCAGCGCGGGCAGCAGGTCGCTCGCGGCCGCGGCGATCGCCGCGCGCTTGGCCGGCTGGTCGGCGGGGATGAAGGTCGACAGCGTGGTCGTGCGGCCCACTTCAGGCAGCGCGTCGAGGCGCTTCGCGGCCGCGTCGGCATCGGCGAGCGACGGCGCGAGCAGCGTGACGTCGTTGACGGCGGCTTCCGGCGAATCCTTCAGCGCGAGCAGTGTCGCCATCGATTCGCTGTGCGGATCCTTCAGGTGCAGCGGGTTGAAGTCGAAGTGGAGGAACGCGAGCAGCGGCAGCGCGCCGATCACGACCACGAGCGTGCCGATCAGGATCGGCTTGCGATGGCGATCGAGGTAGTCGTCGACCGGCGCGAGCCACGGGAAGCCCGGCGTCTTCGATTCGCCCGGCGGCGCGAACAGGCGCAGCAGCGCCGGCAGCAGCGTGATCGTGGTCAGCAGCGCGACGAACATCCCGACGCCCGCGATCAGGCCGAGTTCGGACACGCCGCGATAGGCGGTGGGAATGAACGAGAAGAAGCTCGCCGCGACGGCCGCGGTGGCCAGCGCGAGCGGCATGCCCATCGAGTGCGCGGCGCCGATCAGCGCGTGATCGATGCGCGGATCGCGGAAGCGCTCCTCGCGGTATTTCACGCCGTACTGGATCGAGAAGTCGACGCCGAGGCCGACGAACAGCACCATGAACGCGACCGAGATCATGTTCAGCGAGCCGACCATCGCGAGGCCGAGCGCGGCGGTCACGACGAGGCCGACGAACAGCGTGACGAGCACCGAGCCGATCATCCGCTTTGAGCGCAGCGCCAGCCACAGGATGACGAGCACGGCGAGCAGCGTGAGCGCACCGTTGAGCGCCGCGCCATCTTCGACGGACGCGAATTCGTCGTCGGCGAGCGGCTGTTCGCCGGTCAGGCGCACGGCGGCGCCGTAGCGCTTCTCGAGGTCGAGCGAACGGGCCGCGTCGCGGATCACCTGGCTGGTTTCCGCGCCGGCCTTCAGCGCGCCGTAGTTGACCACCGGCTGCACGGTGACGAACGCGCGCGCGGGCTGCCGCGCGGCATCGTTGTCGACCAGCGCGCGCCACGAGAACGCGGCCGGCTTGCCGGCCAGCGCGTCGTCGACCGTCGCGGCGCTGCGTGCGAGCAGCTTCGCCATCGCGGGCAGTTTCACCTGGCCGGTCAGGAGCGGCTGGCCGAGCGTGGTGGAGAGTGTGGTCGCGAGCCCGGTCAGGCTCGGGTTCTTCGCGAGTTCGTTGACGAGCGGGCGCGCGCTCGCGAGCTGCGAGGTGGTATCCGTGACCTCCTGCGGCGACAGGAACAGCAGCCCGTTGTGCTCGAAGAACGGCCCGCCGCCGGGCTCGGCCACCTGGCCGATGCGACCGGCGTCGGCATCCTTGCGCAGCGCTTCGGTCAGCGCATGCGCGGCGGCGTTCGCGAATTCGGGCGCCGGCGCCTCGACGATCGCGAGGATCGTGCCGTTGCGTTGCGGGAACGCCTTGTCGACGGCCTGGCCGAGGGCGGCCCATTGCGGTTCGGCATCGACGAGCTTGCTGATGTCGGTGTTGATCTTGAAATGCTGCGCGACATAGACGCCGCTGAGCGCGGCGATGACGAGCGACAGGACGACGACCCAGACGGGGCGGCGCACCGACCATGCAACGAGTCGGACGATAAGAGATGTCACCATGTGGCGGTGGGGAGCGGCTGGCAAGGGCAAAGTAGCCAAGTATACCGGCGCGGCGTGGCGGCGGTCGTGACGTTGGGGGTTTCGGGGCGGGAAGGAGATTTGTTCGCGACGGCGGAATCGATGCCGATGGCTCGCCGGTTTGTAAGGGGATATTTACATAATCGGCGCCGCGCTGCGTCGTCGCGCCGCCGCCCGCCTGTGACAAAGGAACCTGAAAGGTAACAGTCGGTCACGGCGGCGCACCGAGGCGTCGGGCCCGGTATACTTTGCTTCGTCGGCCGGTGCAATGAACCGGTCGTTTTTTCTCATCGAGCGATATTCGTATGAAACGTCATCTGTTTGCTTTCGTCGCGGCGGCCGCCGTGTCGGTTTCCGCTTTTGCGCAGAGCGCGCCGGTCGATATCGTCCGCAATGCGGTCGAAGGTACCGTCAACGCGATGAAGGCCGATCCGGCCGCGCGCGGCGGGGATATGGCGAAGGTCTCGGCGGTCGTCGAGCAGCGCTTCCTGCCCGCGACCAACTTCGAGCGCACGACCCGCATCGCGGTCGGCGACGCGTGGAAGCAGGCCACGCCGCAACAGCAGCAGGAGCTTTACAAGCAGTTCAAGCTGCTGATGACGCGCACCTACGCCGCGTCGCTCGCGCAGCTCGGCAGCCAGGACGCAAAGTTCTCGTTCAAGGCCGGCGGCGCGTCGGGCGCCGACGCGCTCGTGCAGTCGACGGTCACGACGCCGGGCGACAGCCAGTCGGTCGGCTATCGTCTCGGCAAGGTCGGCAACGACTGGAAGATCTACGACATCGACATGTCGGGCGCGTGGCTGATCCAGGTCTACCAGGGCCAGTTCAAGAGCCAGCTCGCATCGGGCGGGATCGACGGCCTGATCGCGTATCTGCAGAAACACAATTCGCGGACGAACTGACCGCCGCCGCGCGGTTCGGAATCCGGATGCATGAAGGGCGCCCTCGGGCGCCCTTGTTTATTTACCCTGGGGCGTGGTGAGCAGTCGAACGACCGACGCGTCCGCACGTCCGGGCGTGCCCGCGCAAGTCCAGGCCGCCTCCGCGCACATCGAGGTTCGCTGTGCGCGACTTACTGATACGTCATGGTGAAGGTCAGCACGGCGTTTGCGCTGCCGGCTGTGACCTTCGCGGCCGTCTGGTAGTACCTGGCCGTGAGCGGGATCGTGTAGGAGCCGCCGGTCGATTTGCTGTAGCTCGTCAGCGTGTACTGCGTGTTGTATTTCAGCGCGTTGCCGTTGCCATCCTTCAGTTGCAGGCCGATACCGGTGGCCGTTGAACCGCTCGACAGCGCCAGCACGCCGTTGGTGCTGTCGAGGACGGCATTGACCGGGATGAACTGGTACTGGATCGAGTTCAGGCCTGTCGGGCAGGCGTTGACCGCCACGTTGAACGAGACGGCCTGCTTGTTGGTCGAGCCGATGCCCGTGAATTCCGACTGCATGGGCGAGCCCATGTTGACCGTCACGTTCGGCGTGGTGCACGCCGCGACGTTGACGATGGTCGAGGTCAGCGAATACGACACGTGGCTCGAAGCGGAGACCGCAAACGGGCCGTTGATGTTTGCTCCCCCCGTCGAGGGCGCTCCCTCGAACAGCACGCCGCCCGTCACCGTGCCCGCCGTGATGGCGCCGGTCTTGACCAGCGCCACCTGAACCTGGCCGCCGTTGTTGACCAAACTGCTCGTACCGTTCAGGTTGCAGGCCCACCCAGCCCAAGGGCTGGGTAGCGGCGGCCTCGGCGTGCCGAGATCGTCCCATGGCTGCCATCCGCAACCGTTCGCATAGGAACGCACGCCGATCGCGACACCGACGCCTGGCACATTGGTATTCCAGACCGTATAGGCCACACCATTCGGGCCGGCCACCGTCATGCCAGCCTTGGTCATCGACAACGCTTCGAAGGCCATACCCGAGAATGCAGAACCCGACACGGTGCAACTATAGAAGTTGGTGGTGGCCGGAGTACTGACCCAGGTAGTCAGCACCGTACCGATCGCTGCGTCGCGCGGGATCGTCACCGAAGCCGGCATCGAGATCGTCACCGTCTGTGCCGTGCCCGTGCAACTGGCGCTCTGCGCAAACGCGGCACGCGAACCCAGGCCAGGCATCAACGCTACCAGCGCGAGCAGCCAGAACACCACGCGGCCCCAGCCGCGCGCCGATTTCGCCTGCCGGCGCGTCGCGGCCGGTTTTTCGTTCTTGTTCATCTTCTTTCCCAGGTTCATCGCATCCGCTGCGCTCATTTCGTGCATACCGCCTCCGAGTCGATCCAGCGTTGCTTGCTCGTCTTGTTTTCCGTTGGCAGCGTGTAGGAGAGCGAACAGTGATCGCCATCCGTGTCGCCCCACTTCACCTTCAGCGTGCCGGTATCCGTCTTCACGCCGCGCAGCACGACGCGGCCATCCTGCGCGACTGTGCCGACGTTCTGCCCCGCCGTATCGCTCACCTCCGCGCCGAACGGAACCGGCTCACCATCGGCCATGCGCGCGCGCATGATTACCGCGCGTCCGCCGCCCTCGGTCTCGTACTTCAGCCGCACCACCGCACCCGCGGTCGGCGCGACGTGCTGCGCGCTGGATTTGAGCTCGACGCTCATCGGCACGCCCTTCGGATCGATTTCCACCTCGTTGGTCGAGAACGGCGTCAGGGTCGACACCAGTGCATGACCGAACCGATCGATGCGCAGGCCGCTGCCGGCCGTCACGCGTGCGCCGTTTGCGTCCTTGGCCTCGACGATCGCCATCGTCTCGCCCATGGTCGGCGTGAAGGCCACGCCGCCGGCATAGGCCACCATACCGCCCGAGATGCCGCCGCCGTACTGCGTAAAGCCGGTGCCCTTCGAAGCGTTGCCCGACAAGGTCGCATACGGCGACATGTAGGACACGTTGCCGCCGACGTTGGCGGTCGCCCCGGTGCCGCTGCCGCGGGTATGGCCGACATTCACGCCATAGCTGAGCGCGTTGTCGATGCCGAGCGAGCCGGTCAGCGACTGCTGGACCAGGGTTGCGCCATGGCTGTCGTGTTGCAGGCTGGTCGACGAGTACAACGTGCGCGAGCCGAGGTTCAGCGGGATCGACACGTTCAGCATGAAGCGGTTGTCCCAGCGGTTTTGCGTCGCGTCGAATTGGCGCGCGACCGACACGCCGTAGTTGATGCGCCGGAAATTGTTGCTGTAGCCGGCCTGGAACTGCGTGTCGTTGCCGCTGCGATTCCAGTAATTGACGGTCGAGCCGGACAGGTAGAACGAGCCCCAGCCTTCCGGCAGGCCCTGGTTCAGCATGACCTGGAACTGACCGCGACGCACGCCGCCCGACAGCAGGCCGTTCACGCCGCCGGTCTGCTGGCTGCGCAACTGCATGGCGTCCTGCAGGCCCAGGTAACCGCTGCTCGAATAACGATAGGCGGCCACCGCGATATTGGTATTGGTCGGACTGATCAGCTTGCTGTACGAGAGCTTCACGCTCTGGCCGTGGCGCGTGCCCAGGCCGGGCAGATCGGTGTTGGCCTGCGTGATGTCCAGCGCGAACGAGCCCAGCCCGGTGTTGAGCGCGACGCCGGCCAGGCCTGCCAGGTAGCCGGGCGCGGCCGTCATGCCGCCGTAGCCGGTGATCAGGTTGGTGAAACCGTGCTGTACGGTCGCCTGGAACAGCGCGGGCTTGCTCGACAGCAGCGGACTGCGGTACTGGCCGGCCGTCACGCTGAAACGCGTGATGCCGGGCCGCAGCGAACTGACGGCCGACGCATACGGCACCTTGAAGGTGTGGATGCTGCCGTCGGCTTCGGTCACGATGACGTCGAGGTCGCCGCCATAACCGGTCGCATAGAGATCGTCGATCTCGAACGGGCCGGTCGCGACGGTGGCGCTGTAGATGATGTTGCCGTTCTGGCGCACCTGTACCAGCGCATTGCTGTTGGCGATGCCGTGGATGGTCGGTGCATAGCCGCGTTGCGATTCCGGATACATGCGCTCGTCGCTGGCGATCCGCACGCCGCGAAATCCCACGCTGTCGAACATCGTGCCGTCGGTGAACGCGTCGCCGATCACGAGTTGCGCCTTCAGGCGCGCGATCGAGCGCTGCAGGCTGGTCTGCACGCTTTGGTAGTGTGTGCCGCCGTGCGTGTCGTAGGTGGTGTTGCCGTTGTGGCGGAAGCGCCAGGGCCCGACGTTCAGGCCTGCGGTCAGGCCCAGGTAGGCCTGGGTCGACGAGGCGCCCTGGTTGTCGGCGCGGTAGATGTTGCCGTTGTACGACAGCAGCGCAGCCGGCACGCCCTCGTCCCAGTAGCGCGGATCCACGTAGCCGCGCGCCGCGCGGCTCAACGAGGCCTGCGGGATGCTGACGTCGAGCCGCTGCTCGCCATTGTCGAAAGTGGCGACGGCGTCCGGCACCAGCATGCCGATCGTCGCGCAGGCATGGTTCGAGTCCGTCAACATGAGCGTCGCTTCGGGCGACAGCTTCGCGAGATCCACCCCGACCTGCTGCAGCAGCTCGCGATCGAAGCAGGGCTGGACGTTGTTGCGGCTGTCGCCCACCTGGCGCAGCGTGATCGCGGTACGACCGATCCAGTTCGTGTTGACGTACAGGTCGGCGCGATACGAACCCGGCGCCGCGGCATTGCCTTTTTCGAAGCGACTGACGTCCACCCGCGTGCCGCCCGGGCGCTGCAGGAACAGGTCGTCGAACTGGACTTCCGCCACCTGTGTGGCGCTTGTGGTCTGCGCCATCGCGCCCGTCGACGCGAACACCGACAGCGCGAGCAGGAAGCACGGGCGCGGGCGCCAGCGCACGAATGGCGGCAAACTCGAAAGACGTTGGATCACGATAGGCACCCGAGCGTGAGCAAGCCTCCGCCCTGCCCGGGCGGGCATGCTTGGTCTTGCTGTGGAAAGGACGTGGCGCGCTACCCGCGCCTCGCGCAATGGAAGAGAGTCAGTCGCGCATCATCGCGACGGTGCAGCGGTGTCTGACCGCAACGGCGTCTCGCCGATGACCGAGCCGCCGTAGTCGTTCAGCGTCGTGTAACGCACGCTGGCGCCGGCCGAGCCGGGCACATCGCCTTTCAGCGGGAAGGCGCGCGTCTCGCCCGGCCTGACCATGCCGCCATCGTCGAAGATTGCGCTGCGTCCGCCCGACTGCACGCTGATCGTGGTCAGCGACACATGGAACGGCGTCGGGTTGTGCGCCTCGATGGCCGGCTTGCCGTCGGCCTGTGTGAGCCGCCAGGTGAGCTGCGCCGGCGCGTCGGCCGATGAACCCGCGAGTTTTTCCGGACGATAGAACAGCTTGATGCGCGAACGGAATGCGAGCTGGATACGGTTCATGTCCGCGTCCGCCGCGCTCGGCTTGGGCGGCACCTCGAGCACGTTGAGCCAGAACACCGACTCGTGATCCTGCGGCATGGGTTCGCCGGTGTAGACGATGCGCAGCGTCTGCGATTTGGACGGATCGATCCGCGAGATCGGCGGCGTGACGGTGAAGGGCACCTTGGTCGTGGACGGCGCGCCGCGCACGTCACCTGTATCGACCCACGACTGCACGAGCGCGGGCGACTGGCCGGCGTTCGACAGCTTGAGCGTGACCTCGGATTCGCTCGCGGCATAGATTACGCGCGTGCCACCGATCACCACCGATGCATCGGCGGGCGTTGCCAGGTAGCCGAGCCATGCGGCGCATGCGGTGGCGATCGCGCGCCGGAGGGTGTTTCGAAGCTTCATGATGGAGATCGATGCAGGTAGCGAGCACGAGGGGCGGTGCGACGTCGTGCCGCTCCGCCCGCTCTTGCTATGTATAACTAAGTGATTGGTTACTGATAAACGAGCGAGTACATCACGCTCGACGTCGCCGCGCCTGCCGTTGCAGCGCCGGTTGCGAAGTACTGCGCGTAGTAGTTCAGCGTGGCGGTGCCGGTCGAGCTGATTGCGACTGACTTCGAGTTTTGCGAGGCGTCAGCTGCGCCGATCTTGATAGGCGAATAGGTGCCGTCGCCGTTCAGCAGCTGGATCTCGACGTTGGTCGCGCCGCCGGCGGCCAGGATCAGGTTGCCGGTGGCGGTGTCGACCGTCGGGCCCGGTTCGAAGTAGGTGTGGACGTTGCCCGACGCCGGCGTGCAGGCCGTCAGCGCGATGTTGAAGGGCGTGCGGTTGGCCCACTGGCCTGCGGCGGCCAGCGCGCTGGTCGCCACCGATTGCAGCGGCACATTGAAGTTGTTCGAGCCGCTGCCGTTGCCGTTGATCGTGCAGGTTTGCGCGGTAACGCTGCCGTTGAACGTGATTGTGCCGTCGGCTGCGGATGCGATTTGCGACGCAGTGGCTGCAGCCACGAACAACACGGCGGTAATGAGTTTGGTTTGCATGTTTTGGTTTCAGAAAGAATCGATCTGGATGGTGATACGACGCCGACGCGATATCCGTTGACAGCGCGACGCGACATCCAACGGCGACCCGAAAAGGCATCACACGGCCGAATATTATGTTTTCGGCTTGGTTACACTTGGACAGAACGAATCCTACTGGCGTCAACAATTCGTAAGATGAACAATTGTCACTTTGCGATGGCACCAATGAAAAATGCCGTTCAGCGTGACTGAACGGCATTCGCCTTCGGGTGCCTGGTGCGTTGCCGTGCGTCAGGTGCCGGCGCCGAGCATCCGCAGGCAATCGTCGACCACCGCGTCGACGAACGCGGTGCGATCCGTTTCCGGCGCCGCGATGATGTGGTCGGTCGCGCCGTGCACGCCCGCATAGATCAGCAGCGCGGTGACCTGCGGGTGCGCGAGCCGCCACGTGCCGGCCCGTGCGCCGCCGTCGAGAATCTCGCCGAGCTGTTCGAGGATCGCGTTCTTGTCGGCATTCGCGCGATCGTGGTGATGGTGATTCGCGTAGACGATGTCGTGCGTGCGGTAGGTCGCCGCGTAGGTTTCGATGTTGGTGCGGATCCACGCGCGCAGGCGCGCGAGCCAGTCGTCGGCGTCGCACGCGTCCACGGCGTGCTGCAAACGGTCGACGAACGACGCCGTGTAGCGCTGCGCGAGCGCGGCGAGCATGTCGGATTTCGATTCGAAGTAGTGGTAGAACGTGCCCTTCGCCACCTGCGCGTGCTCGACGATCTCGCTGATGGTCGTCGCTTCCACGCCCTGCGCGAGGAACAGCCTCTCGGCCGCGGCCATCAGCTCCTCGAGGCGCACTTCCGCCGGCTTCGTGCGCGGCAGCTTGCCCGCCGGCGCGTCGTCCTTTCCTGTCGTGGTTCCTGCCTTTGTCCTGTCCGTCATCGCGCGGCTCGACGCCCGTTCGTGCAAAGCCCGCAGTTTAGGCCAGCGCCCCGTTCACGGCCAACGCAATCCATTGACCGACGGTCAGTCGATATATATGATGCGAATCATTCTCATCTTCGTGCCCGTGAAGGGCCGACCGCCATGCCTCGCTACCGTCGCGCCGCACTCGTCCTGGCCGCCTGTCTCGGCACCTTTCTCGCCACGCTCGACATCAGCATCGTCAACGTCGCGTTGCCGACGCTGCAGACGGCGCTCGATACCGACATCGGCGGCCTTCAGTGGGTCGTCAACGCGTACGCGCTCGCGCTGTCGGCGTTCATGCTGTCGGCCGGCCCGCTCGGCGATCGCTACGGACACAAGCGCGTGTGGCTCGCCAGCGTGGCCCTGTTCACGGCCGGGTCGGTGGTCTGCGCATGCGCGAGCCGGCTCGAGCCGCTGCTGATCGGGCGCGCGATCCAGGGGCTCGCCGGCGCGTTGCTGATACCGGGCGCGATGCCGATCCTCACGCATGCGTTTCCCGATGCGCGCGAGCGCGCCCGCGCGATCGGCGGATGGTCCGCGTTCAGCGCGCTCGCGCTGATCCTCGGGCCGCTGGTAGGGGGCCTGCTCGTCGAGCATGGCGGATGGCAGGACATCTTCCTCGTCAACGTGCCGATCGGCATCGTGACCGTGCTGCTCGGCGCGTGGGGCATTCCGGAGCGCCGGCATCCGCAGCACGCGGCGTTCGATCCGCTCGGCCAGGCGCTGAGCGTGGTCTGGCTCGGGTTGCTCACCTACGGGCTGATCGGCATCGGCGAAGCCGGCGCGTCGCACGTGAAGGTGCTCGCGCCGCTCGCGGGCGCCGCGGTGGCGTTCGTCGTATTCGTGCGTGTCGAAACGCGCGTCGAGCGGCCGCTGCTGCCGGTCTGGCTGTTTCGCGACCGGCGGCTGGTGCGCGCCAATCTCGCGTCGTTCGTGCTCGGGTTCTCGGGGTACAGCAGCCTGTTCTTCCTGTCGCTGTTCCTGCAGCAGGCGCAGGGCCGCACGCCCGCCGCCGCCGGCTGGCAACTGATGCCGCAGTTCGTGATGACGGCGGTCACGTCGATGCTGTTCGGGCGCATCGCGGCGCGCATTCCGTTGCACGCGCTGATGGTGGCCGGGTACGGTCTGGTCGGCGCGATGCTCGCGGTCATGGCGGGCTTCGGTGCGGGAACGCCGTATGTGCCCGTCGGCATCGCGCTGGCGGTGCTCGGGGTCGGCATGGGGCTCGCGGTGCCCGCGACCGGCATGACCGTGATGGAACTCGCGCCGGCCGAGCGTGCGGGCATGGCGTCGGCGACGATGAACGCGTTGCGCCAGACGGGGATGAGCATGGGCATCGCGGTGCTCGGCAGCATGATGAGCGTCGGTGCGCTGCACCGGATGACGGCTGCGATGCAAGCGGCCGGCAGCGCGCAAGCGGATACGCTGGCGCGGCAGGCGGTGATGGAGCATGTGTTTGCAGCGGGACAGCCGGCGCTGCTTGGTGCGTATCGGGATGCGATGGCGCACGGGTTTTCGATCGCGGTCCTGTGTTCCGGAATCCTCAGTGTTGGCGTTGCCGTGATGCTGATGATGCGGCGTGAAACGAAGAAGCAATCGGGGCGCGCGACGGCGGTGTGTATGACGTCTTCACAGCCGGATTGATATGCCTTGCCGGTCGGCCGAGCCTTTTGCGGCAGATCGCGGTGCCGACCTACCTTCGCCGATGTTCGACCGCGAACTTGATCAGCTCGGCCTGCCCCTCGATCTCCAGCTTGCGCTTCAGGTTGAGCCGGTGCGTCTCGACCGTGCGCACCGACAGCCCCGTCTGCTGCGCGATCTGCTTGCTCGACAGCCCTTCAGCCAGCGCGTCGAGGATGTCGCGTTCGCGCGGCGTGAGCCGGTCGAGCGGCGACGCGGTCGTGCTCGCGTGGATCATCCGCGCGGCGAGCCCTTCGCTGAAGAACGTCTGGCCCGCCAGCACCGTGCCGATCGCGCGCACGATCTCGCTCGCGGGCGAATCCTTCAGCAGGTAGCCGCTCGCGCCGGCACGCACGGCCTGCGTCACGTATTCGACGTTGTCGTGCATCGACAGCATCAGCACGCGGATGCCCGGAAAGCGTTCGTGAAACACGCCCGCGAGCGTGATGCCGTTCATGCCGTTCATGCCGATGTCCATCAGCGCGAGATCGGGTTCGAGCGACGCGGCGAGCGCGAGCGCCTCGTCGGCGTTGCCGGCTTCGCCGACCACGGACAGGTCGGCCGCTTCGAGCCGCATCCGCAAGCCGTCGCGCACGAGCGGGTGATCGTCGACGAGCAGCAGTCGGGCGACGGGCCGGGCGGTGTCGGGGGCGCTCATGCGTGAAAGGTCTCCTGTGATGGGGCGCGTCATGACGCGGCGCCGGGCAGCGGCACGCGCGCGGCGACGATCGTGTGGCCGACCTGCGACGTGATCGTCAGCGTGCCGCCGAGCGCGTCGAGGCGCTCGCGCATGTTGCGCAGGCCGATGCCGTGGCGCACGTCGGCCTGCGAGCGTTCGGCGTCGAAGCCGCAGCCGTTGTCGGCGATGGTCAGCGTGACGGATTGCGCGCCGACGTCGAGCGTGACGGCCGCGCGCGACGCCCGCGCATGATGCACGATGTTGCTCAACGCTTCCTGCGCGATCCGGAACAGCGCGGTGTTGACCGCCGCGGGCAGCGGCCGGGCGCCGCTGTGCGCGACCTGCGTGTAACCGATGTCGATGCCGCTTTCGGCGCCGAGCTCGCGCACCAGCTGCTCGAGCGCCGCCGCGAGGCCGAGATCGTCGAGCATCGCGGGGCGCAGCGCATGCGAGATGCGCCGCACTTCACGCAGCGTGTCGCCGAGCCGCACGACGCCCGATGTCAGCGCCTGCTCGGCCTCGGGCATGCGCGCGGTGCCGCGTTCGAAGCGCGCGAGCGCGGATTCGAGCATCAGCTTCGCCGATACCATCATCTGGCTGATCCCGTCATGCAGCTCGCGTGACAGCCGCGCCCGCTCCTGTTCCTGCGATTCGACGACGCGCTGCGCGAGCAGCTTGAGCTTCGCGTCGGCACTGCGCGACTCGCTGACGTTCAGCACCAGCGCGCACACGGCGATCGCGGCCGCCCCCGTGAGCGCGATTGCGGTGAGCCAGCTCATCGTGCGCTCGATGTTCGCGGACGCGCGCGCGTCGATGCGCTGCAGCGCGGTGTCGACATCGTCGAGATAGATGCCGGTGCCGACCATCCAGCCCCAGCGTTCGAGCGCGATGACGTAGCCCAGCTTCGGCGCGACGCGGCCCGTCGACGGCCGCTGCCACGCGTAGCGCACGTAGCCGCCGCCGCTCGACGCCGCGCCGATCAGCTTCTGGATCGTCAGCGCGCCCTGCGGGTCGCGCATCGACCAGTAGTTGTGGCCGACACGCTCGGGCTCGCGCGGATGCATCAGGGAGTTGCCGTGCAGGTCGTACACGAAGAAGTAACCGTCCGGGCCGAAATCCATCTTCTGCAGCATCGCGAGCGCCTGCGTGCGCAGCAGCGCGTCGTCGCGCGCGTTGCGGCCGCTCGCGTCGTAGAGCGGCATGATCGCGCTCGTCGCGAGCTCGACGTAGTGCTTGAGCTCGACCTCCTTGCTCGACATGTACGCGGCCTGGATCGTCGCGTGCTGCGTGCGCGCGAGGGACGTCGCCTGCTGGCGCACGCCGAAACCGATGCCGGCGATCGCGAGCAGGAACGGCACGATGGCCAGAAGGAAGATCTTTGCCTTGAGTCTCATGGTGGTGCGAAGCGGCCGCGCACCGGCGCGGGCCGGCCGGGCCAGGCAGCCGCGCGGCGGCGTGTCGAGGCGACATTGTCGGCGATTTTGCGCGCGGGCGGCGACAGTGGCCGGCCAGCCGCCCTGCCGGCGCCCGGCGGCGGCCCGTTCAGGCCCGCCGCGCCGCGAGGCCGCCGGAGGGAGCCGCGTGCACGACGATGCGGTTGCGCCCGCCTTCCTTCGCGCGATACAGCGCGTCGTCGGCCAGCTTCAGCGCGGCCTGCATGTCGTCGTCGTGTTCCGGATAGCTCGTCGTCACGCCGATGCTCACCGTCAGGCGGCCGGTCGCCCCGGCGTCGTGCCGGATGCCGAGATCGAGGATGCCGGTGCGGATCGTCTCGGCGATCGACGCCGCACCGTCCGTATCGACGTCGGGCAGCACGACGACGAACTCCTCGCCGCCGTAGCGCGCCGCGTAATCGGCCGGGCGCCGCAGGCAGCCGGCGATGCAGTGGCCGACCGCGGCGAGCGCGTCGTCGCCGGCCTGGTGCCCTTGGGTGTCGTTGTAGCGCTTGAAGTAGTCGACGTCGATGAACAGCAGCGACAGCGCGTGCTGCGAGCGCGCGGCCCGGCGCCATTCGCGTGCGAGCGTGACGTCGAGCATGCGGCGGTTGTCGAGGCCCGTGAGGCCGTCGGTGCGCGCGAGCGCCTGCAGTTCGGTTTCCGCGCGGTGGCGCTTGCGCAACTGCACGTCGAGCAGCAGCGACAGGCCGACGAAGCCGATCGCGAGCGCGACCATCGCCGAGCCGATCGGAATCGCACGGTCGTACCACGCGGCGTAGGTATCCGCTTCCGAGCGCGCGACCATGATGATGAGCGGCAGGTGTTCGAGATGCCGGAACACGTACAGGCGGCGCACGCCGTCGATCGACGCGGTATCGGCGAAGCTGCCTTCGTTGGCGGTCATGAACCGCCGGAACGTGCTGGCGTGGCTGATGTCGCGGCCGACGATCTTCGGGTCGTACGGCTCGCGCGCGACCATCTTGCCGTCGGTGTTGATCAGCGCGATCGAGCCGCGATCGCCGAGCGACAGCCGCGAGAACAGGTTCTGGAAATATTCGAGCCGGATCGACATCACGGCGACGCCGCCGAACGAGCCGTCGGGCCCCGTGATCCGCCGGCTGAGCGCGATGCTCGGCGAGCCGCCGCGCAAGCGCGAATGATACGGGGGGCTGACGTACAGGCCGACGTCGGGGTGGTCGCGGTGCATCGTGAAGTACGGCTCGTTGCCGAAGTTGGCCTTGCGCGGCACGTCGCTCTTGCCGTCGACCGCGATGTCGCCCTTCGCGTCGAGCACATAGATGCCGCCGAGGTACTTGGCCGTCGTCGCACGGTCGAACAGCACCTGGCGGCGCAGCGGCATCGGCAGCTTGACGACATCCGGGTCGTTCTCGCCTTCGACGACGGCCTGCAGCGACAGTGAATAGATCTCGATGTTGCGCTCGATGTCCCACGACGCCATCAGCGCGAGATTCTGCTGCATCGAGATCGAGCGGTCGCGCGCGTCGATGCGGCCTTCGTACAGCACGATCCCGCACAGGGACAGCAGGAGCAGCGCGATCAGCAGCCCGGTATAGAAGATCAGGTGCGGCAGCAGGAACCGGCGCAGATGTGCGGCGACACGGCTCGTCAGGCCGGATTCGCTGGGCACTGCGTAATCGGTTTCTGCCATGGTCCGTGGATCGATGGGCATTGCCGCCGGGCGGCGGGCCGATGCGATTGTTCGTATGACGTGGCGGCGGCGATCCGCCACGCGTCCATTCGACGCCTTCCTGCCGGCCGGCGAGAAAATGGACACTGATTACCGGGAATCGCGGCCAGATATACCGGTAAATCGAGCATTTACTGGTGACATCTACGCCGATTCAACGATCCGAGGAATCGGGCAGTGCGAATTCAACGGAGTATAACGCGCGCGTTCGCGCGCGCGGAAAATGTTGCGGGCCGTTGATCCGGATCAAATTTCAGTGAATTCCCGGGCTTGCGAATATCCGGCAAAGCGTTCCAGCGCAAGGCTGTACGGCATAAGCGGCGAAACCGCGGCGCGCGGCCGCCGATTCCCATCGGGTTAACGGCAGGCGAGCGAAAAAAATGAAGGTGTCGATATGTGCGCCGATTATTCGTTTCAACAGCCGGGCGAACGTGAAAATGAAAACGGGCGGCCGTTGCGGCCGCCCGTTTCATGAAGCCCGGCGTACGGGCTGCCGGCATACGGGCTTCCGGCACGCCGGAAACCCGCGGCACGGCCGTGCTTATCCGCCGTGCTGTTGCGCCTTGAACGCGAGCCGGAACCGGTGCAGCAGCGGCTCGGTATAACCGCTCGGCTGCGACGTCCCCTGCAGCGCGAGCGCGCACGCGGCCTTGAACGCGGTCGACTGGTCGTAGCCGGGCGCCATCGGGCGATAGTTCGGGTCGCCGGCGTTCTGCTGGTCGACGACGCGCGCCATCCGCTTGAACACGTCGAGCACGAACGCCTCGGTGATCACGCCGTGGCGCAGCCAGTTCGCGATGTGCTGGCTCGAAATGCGCAGCGTCGCGCGGTCTTCCATCAGGCCGACGTCGTGGATGTCGGGCACCTTCGAGCAGCCGACGCCCTGTTCGACCCAGCGCACGACGTAGCCGAGGATGCCCTGCGCGTTGTTCTCGACTTCGCTCAGGATCTCGGCTTCGCTCCACGCGGCGCGCTCGACGACCGGCACGGTCAGCAGCCCTTCGAGCAGCGTGTCGCGTTCGCTCGCGTACGGCGTCTTTTCGAGTTCCTGCTGGACGGCCTGCACGTCGACGAGGTGGTAGTGCAGCGCGTGCAGCGTCGCGGCGGTCGGCGACGGCACCCACGCGGTGTTCGCGCCCGCGCGCGGATGCGCGATCTTCTGCTCGAGCATCGCGTGCATCAGGTCGGGCATCGCCCACATGCCCTTGCCGATCTGCGCGCGGCCGCGCAGGCCGGCCGACAGGCCCGCGAGCACGTTGTTCCGCTCGTAAGCCTGGATCCACGCCGACGATTTCATGTCGCCCTTGCGGATCATCGGGCCCGCTTCCATCGCGGTGTGCATCTCGTCGCCGGTGCGGTCGAGGAAGCCCGTGTTGATGAACGCGACACGCGCGGCGGCGGCGGCGATACACGCGGCGAGGTTCACGCTGGTGCGGCGCTCCTCGTCCATGATGCCCATCTTCAGCGTGTTGCGCGGCAGGTTGTACAGATCCTCGATGCGCGCGAACAGCGTATCGGCGAATGCGACTTCGACCGGGCCGTGCATCTTCGGCTTCACGATGTAGATCGAGCCGGTGCGCGAGTTGCGCTTCGCCTTCAGGTCGTGCAGCGAGCACAGCACCGTGACGACGCCGTCGAGGATCCCTTCCGGAATCTCGTTGCCGTCGCGGTCGAGCACCGCGCCGTTGGTCATCAGGTGGCCGACGTTGCGCACGAACAGCAGCGAGCGGCCGTGCAGCGACAGCGTGCCGCCGTCGGGCGTCGTGTACTCGCGGTCGGCGTTCAGGCGGCGCGTGAAGGTCTTGCCGCCCTTCGCGACTTCCTCGACCAGCGTGCCCTGCATCAGGCCGAGCCAGTTGCGGTAGAGCTGGACCTTGTCGTCGGCGTCCACCGCCGCGACCGAATCCTCGCAGTCGATGATCGTGCTGACCGCGGCTTCGAGCACGACGTCCTTCACGTTCGCGAGATCGGCGCGGCCGATCGGCGTCGATGCGTCGATCTGGATCTCGAGGTGCAGGCCGTTGTGCTTCAGCAGGATCGCGGACGGCGCGTCGGCCGCGCCTTGGTAGCCGACGAACTGCGCCGGCCGCGCGAGGCCCACGATCCCCTTGGCGGTTTCGACGGCGAGCTGGCCGTCCTGCACGCGGTAGCGCAGCGCGTCGCGGTGCGAGCCGCTCGCGAGCGGCGCCGCGTTGTCGAGCACGTTGCGCGCGTAGTCGATCACGCGCTGGCCGCGCGTCGGGTTGTAGGCCGTGGTGCGTTCGGCGCCGCCGTCTTCAGGCAGTGCGTCGGTGCCGTACAGCGCGTCGTACAGGCTGCCCCAGCGGGCGTTCGCGGCGTTCAGCGCATAACGCGCGTTCGACAGCGGCACGACGAGCTGCGGGCCGGCCTGCGTCGCGATCTCGCTGTCGACGTTCGCGGTGGCTGCCGCGACGTTCGACGGGACCGGCACGAGGTAGCCGATTTGTTCGAGGAATGCGCGATACGCGGCGTGGTCGCGCACCGGGCCGGGGTGCGCGCGGTGCCAGGTGTCGAGTTCCTGCTGCAGGCGGTCGCGTTCCGCGAGCAGCTCGCGGTTGCGCGGCGCCAGGTCGTGCACCAGGGCCGAGAAACCGCTCCAGAACGCGGCCTTGTCGATGCCGGTGCCCGGCAACGCTTCGTTTTCAATGAACTGGCTCAGCGCTGGCGCGACTTGCAGTCCTGCTTGGTCGATCATCGTTAATCCTCCCGGGGAAAAATCGCGCGCGGCTTGGCTGGTCATACCGCGACGCTTTGTGTGCCGGCGCGGGCAATCTGCGCGTCCTGTTCGGACTTTACGCCAGACACGCCGATCGCGCCCGCGATCCGGCCGCCGACCGTGACCGGCACGCCGCCTTCGAGCAACCCCGTCAGCGGCGCGCTGAGAAACGCGGTGCGGCCGCCGTTGATCATATCCTCATACGCCTTCGTCTCGCGCCGGCCGAGCGCCGCCGCCCGCGCCTTGTCCTGCGCGATACAGGCGCTGGCCGGCGATGCGCCGTCCAGGCGTGCAAACGCGAGCAGGTGGCCGCCGTCGTCGACGACGGCGATCGACACGGCCCAGCCGTGGCGTTCCGCTTCCGCACGGGCGGCGGCGAGCATGCGGTCGGCATCGGCCAGTTCGAGTTCGGGTTTCGTCTGCATGGAGATCCTCCGGAATCAGATCAGTTGACGAGTCGGTTGTCGACGAGCTCGATCCAGTGGCGCACGGGCGTGCGGCCCGCGCCGTTCAGGTGAGTCTGGCAGCCTACGTTGGCCGTGACAATCAGGTCCGGGCGCGCGGCTTCGAGTGCGTCGAGCTTGTTGTCGCGCAGCGTCGTCGCGAGTTCGGGCTGCGTCAGCGAATACGTGCCGGCCGAGCCGCAGCACAGATGGCCGTCGGCGACATTCGTCAGATCGAAGCCGAGCCGCGTCAGGATGCTTTCCACCGCGCCGCCGAGCCGTTGCGCGTGCTGCAGCGTGCACGGGCAATGAACCGCGACGCGGCGCGGCGTCGACTCGGCCAGCGCGTCGAGCGGCTCGGCCGCGATCACTTCCGCGAGGTCGCGCGCGAGCGCGCTGACGCGCCGCGCTTTTTCCGCGTAGACGGGGTCGGAGCGCAGCAGGTCGCCGTATTCCTTCACGAACGCGCCGCAGCCGCTTGCCGTCAGCACGATCGCTTCCGCGCCCGCTTCGATCGCGGGCCACCATGCGTCGATGTTGCGGCGTGCGCGGGCGAGGCCGGCATCCTGCGCGTTCAGGTGATATTCGGTCGCGCCGCAGCAGCCGGCCTCGCGCGCCGGGCTCACGCTGATGCCGAGCCGGTCGAGCACGCGCGCGGCGGCCGCATTGGTGTTCGGCGACAGCGACGGCTGCACGCAGCCCTCGAGCATCAGCACGCGCCGCGCGTGGCGCACGGGCGGGCGCGGCGCGGCCGCGGGCGCGGCGGCCGGGATCTTGTCCCGCAGCGTGCCGGGCAGCAGCGGGCGCAGCGCGCGGCCGGCCTTCAGCAACGCGGCGAACGTCGCCGGGCGCGGCACGACGTGCCGCAGCCCCGCGCGCAGCAGGCGCTCGCGCGCGGGCCGCTGCGCACGCTTTTCGGCTTCCGCGCGGCCGATGTCGAGCAGCGTGTGATAGCGCACGCCGGACGGGCAGGTCGTCTCGCAGTTGCGGCACGTCAGGCAGCGGTCGAGATGCCGCTGCGTGCGTTCGCCGCACGGCTCGCCTTCGAGCAGCTGCTTGATCAGGTAGATGCGCCCGCGCGGCCCGTCGAGCTCGTTACCGAGCACCTGGTAGGTCGGGCAGGTCGCATTGCAGAAGCCGCAGTGCACGCACGCGCGCAGGATCGCTTCCGCTTCGTCGGCCCGGGCGAGGGCCTTGCTTGCTTCGCTGAGATTGGTTTGCATCGGCGGGTCGGGATCGGGTTCGCGTCAGAAATCGGCGTACAGGCGGCCGGGATTGAAAATCGCATGCGGGTCGAGCTGTGCCTTGAGCTGGCGGTGCACGCGCAGCAGCGCGGGCGGCAGCGGCTGGAACGGCTCGAGCGTCGTGCCCGGCGTGAAGCAGGTCGCGTGCCCGCCCCATTGCGCGGCGAGCCGCTGCACGTCGGCCGGTGCGGCGTCGCTTTTCAGCCAGCGCTGTGCGCCGCCCCAGTCGGCCAGCAGCGCGCCGGGCAGGGCGTCGAGCGGCGCGGCGGCCGGCACCGACACGCGCCACAGCGGGCGCGGGTCGTCGAAGAACGGCAGCGCAAGGTCGCGCAGCCGTGCCCAGAACGCATCGTCATGGTCGTCCATGCAGTCGCCGCCGATCGTGTCGCGCGCGGCCTTCACCGAGCCCTCGCCGCCTTCGATCCGCACGCGCAGCACGCCGTCCGCGTGGCAGGCGCCTGCGAGCGGCAGCCCCGCGCGCCGCCATGCGGCGACGCGCTGCACGGCTTCGTCCACTGCGAGCGGCAACGCGAGATCGCACGTCGCACGGGGCTTCGGCAGCACCTTCAGCGACACCTCGGTCACGACGCCGAGACAGCCGAAGCTGCCCGCGAGCAACCGCGACACGTCGTAGCCCGCGACGTTCTTCATCACCTCGCCGCCGAAGCGCAGGTGTTTCGCGTGGCCGGTGATCACGCGGCAGCCGAGCACGAAGTCGCGTACCGCGCCGGCCCACGGGCGGCGCGGGCCCGACAGCGCCGCCGCGACCATGCCGCCGACCGTGGCCGCGCCGCCGAACGACGGCGGCTCGCACGGCAGCATCTGGCCGGCCGAATCGAGCATCGCTTCGAGGTCGGCGAGCGGCGTGCCCGCGCGCGCGGTGACGACGAGTTCGGTCGGGTCATAGGACACGACGCCGCGATGCGTGCACACGTCGAGCGTGCGGCCTTCGACGGGGCGCCCGAGGAACGCCTTGGTACCGGCGCCGCGAATGTGCAGCGGCTGGCGGTCGTGGATCGCCGCGTCGACCTGGGCGACGAGTGCCGCGCTGTCGTCGATCGATTCGATTTCGCGTCGCATCAGAAACGCTCCAGTTCGGGAAACGGCAGCTTGCCGTGATGGACGTGCATCGCGCCGAATTCGGCGCAGCGGTGCAGCGTCGGGATGTTCTTGCCGGGATTGAGCAGGCCCTGCGGATCGAACGCGGCCTTCACCGCGTGGAAGAACGTGATTTCGTCGGCGTTGAACTGCACGCACATCTGGTTGATCTTCTCGCGCCCGACGCCGTGCTCGCCGGTGATGCTGCCGCCCGCCGCGACGCACAGCTCGAGGATCTTTCCACCCAGCGCTTCCGCGCGGTCGAGTTCGCCGGGGCGGTTCGCGTCGAACAGGATCAGCGGGTGCATGTTGCCGTCGCCCGCGTGGAACACGTTCGCGACCGGCAGCCCGTATTCGGCGGACAGCGCGGCGATTCCTTCGAGTACGCGCGGCAGCTCGCGGCGCGGGATCGTGCCGTCCATGCAGTAGTAGTCGGGCGACATGCGGCCGACCGCGGGGAACGCGTTCTTGCGACCGGCCCAGAAGCGTTGGCGCTCCGCCTCGTCGCGCGCGACACGGATCTCCGATGCGCCGGCATCGCGCAGCAGCGTCGCGACGCGTTCGGCATCTTCGTCGACGTCGGTGGGCGAGCCGTCGAGTTCGCACAGCAGGATCGCCTGTGCGTCGACCGGATAGCCCGCGTGGATGAAATCCTCGGCCGCGCGGATCGCGAGGTTGTCCATCATCTCGAGGCCGCCGGGGATCACGCCCGCGCCGATGATCCGCGCGACGGCGGCACCGGCTTCGGCGACGTCGTCGAAGCTCGCCATCAGCACCTTCACGCTCGGCGGCTTCGGCAGCAGCTTCACGGTCACTTCGGTGACGATGCCGAGCATCCCTTCCGAGCCGGTGAACAATGCGAGCAGGTCGAAGCCGGGTGCGTCGAGCGCGTCGGTGCCGAGCGTGAGCGTATCGCCGTCGATCGTCAGGATCTCGACCTTCAGGATGTTGTGCACCGTGAGCCCGTATTTCAGGCAGTGCACGCCGCCCGCGTTTTCGGCGACGTTGCCGCCGATCGAGCACGCGATCTGCGACGACGGATCGGGCGCGTAGTAGAGGCCGTGCGGTGCGGCTGCCTGCGAGATCGCGAGGTTGCGCACGCCGGGCTGCACGCGCGCGACGCCGGCATCGGGGTCGATGTCGAGAATCCGGTTGAACTTCGCCATCACGAGCAGGAGGCCCTTTTCGAGCGGCATCGCGCCGCCCGACAGCCCGGTTCCCGCGCCGCGCGCGACCACCGGCACGCCGAGCGCGGCGGCGACGCGCAGCACCGCGCGCACCTGCTCGACCGTGTCGGGCAGCACGACCGCGAGCGGTACCGTGCGATAGGCGGCGAGGCCGTCGCATTCGAACGGCTTGAGCGCTTCGCGCTCGTGCAGCACGTCGAGGCCGGGCGCCGCCGCGTGCAGTGCGGCGACGAGTGTGTCGCGGCCGACGGTCGCCAGCGGGCCGTCGATCCGTTCGTCGTAGGTGAAACTCATCGTGTGTCTCCGTCTCCACTCTCTTCACCGTGCGGGCGGCCGCGGGATGCGCGACGCGCCGGATGGACGGCATTCTTGGCGGCCGGCCGGTGCGTGTCCATACGTCGCGGGCGTGGTCATACCAGTTTTTCGAGGCGTGCCGTGAAGCCGGGGTGGGTCTTGACGTAAAAGCCAGTCACGACAAGGGTTTATGAGAAAATCGGCGACATCCGTCCAAAGTGGTCATACCAGTATGGAAATGCAGGATCGACAAGCGCCGGCGCGCAATGTCGCCGATGTCGTCGCCGAGCGGATCGAGCAATTGATCGTCGACGGCGTGCTGAAGGCCGGGCAGGCGTTGCCGTCCGAACGGCGGCTGACCGAGAAGCTCGGCGTGTCGCGCACGGCCGTGCGCGAAGGGATGAAGTTGCTGCGTGCGCGCGGGATCATCGAGACGACGCACGGCAAGGGCTCGTTCGTCGCGAGCCTGACCCCGCAGCGCGAAGTCTCGCCGATGATGCACCTGCTCGGCTCGCAGCCGCGCACGCTGTACGACCTGTTCGAAGTGCGCGGGATGCTCGAGACGGAGGCCGCGCGGCTGGCGGCGCTGCGCGGAACGTCTGCCGATTTCATCCTGATCAAGCGTCGCTACGACGAGATGACCGCGGCCGATGCGCAGGATCTCGACCCGGCCGCGCGCGCGAAGCTCGATCACGCGTTTCATCTCGCGATTTGCGAGGCGTCGCATAACCCGGTGCTCGTGAATACGTTGCAGTCGCTGACGGATCTGCTGCTGAGCTCGGTGTTTGCGTCGGTGAACAACCTCTATCACCGTGAGCCGTTGAAGAAGCAGATCGATCGCCAGCATGCGCGGCTCTATAACGCGGTGACCGGGCGGCTGCCCGAGCAGGCGCGCAAGGCGGCGAGCGAGCATATCCGCCAGTGCGTCGAATATCTGAGGGAGATCGAGCAGGAGGAGCAGCGGCTCGTGCGGTCGACGTTGCGGCTTGAAGGGTGGACGTGAGCAGGCGCCGGTGTGTTCGTGCCATGACATCCATCAAGCGACGTGCGTCGACGATGCGGTTTGAATGGTTATTGCATCATGATGTGACGTATCTGGCACGAGGCACGCCCTGATTTGCACGTTCGTGCAACACGCGCCGTGTACCGTCGCACGTATTACGCCATCGATCCTGACAGGAGGATGCTGCATGTCGATGCCGACGCATGGCGGCGGGCCCGATGCCCGCGCCGACCTGACTCCGCATGAAGACCGCGCCGCGCTGCTGGCGACGCTCGACGAGTTGCTGGAGGCCGAGCGCGCGGTCGCGCGTGTCGCTTCCGAAATGGCCGCCGAGGTGAGCGACGATCCTGAACTGCATCGGCTGATCGCCCATATTCGCCAGGATGACGCGCACTGGTGCAGCGTGCTCGTCGATGCGATCCGGTCGCTCGATGCGGAACCGACGCGCGCGACCGGCGTGTTCTACGAGAAGGCGATGGCGATCGACGATCTGGCGGAGCGGATGGCGTTCCTGAATCGTGGCCAGCGCTGGGTGGTCCGCAAGCTGCAGACGCTGCTGCCGACGCTCGCCGATCGGGACATGCATCACGCACTGTCGTTGATGCTGGTGGCGCACGAGAAGAATATCGGGGCGGTCGATGTGCGGCTGCGCGGCGGAGCGGACGGGGCGCAACCTGCGCCGTAATCGCCAGGATTGCGGTTTCAGCCCGGAATACGTCCATGTCATTTGCCTCGCTTGGCCTGATCGAGCCTCTGCTGCGCCATCTGCAGGGCCTCGATTACCAGACACCTGAGACGGTGCGGGTCGAGGCGATTCCTGTGGTGCCGAGTGGCGAGTACGTCATGGCCGCGGCCGAAAACGGCACGGGCAAAACGGCGGGTTTTGCGCTGCCGCTGCTGCAACGCCTCGTCCGACACGGCTCGGCGGTGTCGAGCAACCGCGCGCGTGCTGGCGCCTGCGCGTGAACCGGCCGAACAAGAACTGCGAAGCTTCGTCGAGTCCGGCAAGGCCCTCGAAGAAACGGGCTCCGACTGCGATTGCGCGGCAACGGTGCTTGTACCGAGACGGGCTGGGCCCGCCCATTCGCGGCCATCGCGTAATAATCGATACTATCCGGCGGGTAGCGGCATTCTCTGTCGATCATCGCCGCCGCCGGATGCCACGTACGCTGCTTGACCCACGCGCTGAATAATTACAACCGACCCATGAATCGATCGCTTCTATCCGTTGTCTCGGCAATGTTGTTGATTTCGGTCCCGATGACCGAGGTATTGGCTAGCGAGCCCGGCAAAACGGCAACCACCGACCCCTCGCTCGTATCGGCGACGGTCGATTCAACAAGCGCGCAACAGACAGCTGTCACGCTCGCTCAACGTGGGCAGGCAGCAGAAAAGGCCCGAAATTACCCGCTAGCCATCAGCTATTACACCGCGGCACTGAACTTGCACCCGCTTCTTCTTGACGCGCTGGTAGGGAGAAGTCTTGCATACGACAAGATCCACGAGCGGGAAAATTCCGCGGATGACGCCTTGGTTGCGGCAAAAATAATAAACGACGAGGGAAAAAATTATAAGCTTGCATCCTATCTTTACAGGTTCGCGGGTCTTGGATACTACTTGTCGAACAAGTATGAAAAATCCGTAGTCGCCTTTACGGGGGCAATTAATATTGATCCATCAGATCCAGGTGCCTATGTACACAGGGCGGGTTCTTATAAATTGATGCTGGATTTCGATCATGCTCTCCTGGACCTAAAAAAGGCGTTGGAGCTCGACCCTGGGAGCATCGACGCAAAAGACAGTTATGCAATGGCTTTCGCGGATATGGGGTTGTATCAGGTCGCCATCGACAAATTGAACGAGTCGCTGGCCGCGGATAAAAATACGTCGACGACCTACGTGAATCTCGGCCAGGTGTATATGTCGATGGGAAGGTATGACGACTCCCGCCGAAATTTGAACAAGGCGCTGCAACTCGATCCGCGAGATTGGGATGCTGTCTTGAAAGACGTGAAGCTGAATTTCTATACAAAGAATTATGCGGCCGCATTGCGTGAAGCCAATGCATGGCTGGACAACAACAGGGAAAACAGCAGTTCCGAAGATGTTGCATACATGCTGATCTGGAAGCATCTGGCATCGCAACGGCACGGCGTGGATGATCGGGTGAGCCTGAACGGCGAATCTTCGAGCTTGCGGAATCAGGAATCCTGGCCTCGCCCGATCATCGATTACTTCCTGTCTAAAATAGATGCCGACCAACTCAGGGTGGCAGCGGCCAAGGGTGATGACGGGCCTCCTGTGACGCGTCAATGTGAAGCCGAGACTTATATCGGGGAAGCGAATATGATGGCCGGCAAGATGGAGGATGCAACGAGAAATTTCGAAACGGCTGTTTCGCTATGTCCGGTTTCGTGGGCTGAATATGATTTGGCGAAATTCGAAATACAATCGATAAAGAATTTCGTCGCGTCACCGTAATTAAAGCCGGGATGGGGTGTGAGTCACCGAAGGCCGCATTTGCTGTTGGGCGCTTGCGCAGTCACCAGGTGACCGTCGTCGTGAAATCTGGCGGTCGCTTGCAGATCGTTTGGCGACATCCATCCCGATCCGCGAAGATAAAAAAGCCCGCCGAAGCGGGCAACCTCTCGATGCGGAGGGGGGAGATACGAATACGCAGGGCTGCGCGCGTTCAGCCTTTGGTCGCGCCGAACGTCAGCCCCGCCACAAAATGCTTCTGCATCGCGAAGAACATCGCGACGGACGGCAACGCCGCCAGGATCGATCCGGCCGACACGAGGTTCCACGACGTCGTCCATTGCCCCTTCAATGCGGCAACCCCTGCCGTGATCGGCGCAGCCTCATCCCCTTGCGTGAGACACAGCGCCCAGAAGTAGTCATTCCACACGAACGTAAACACGAGAATCGCCAGCGCAGCCAGCGCCGGCCGGATCAACGGCAACACGATCCGCCAGAACACCGTCCATTCCCCCGCCCCTTCGATCCGCGCCGCCTCGATCAGCTCGAACGGCAACTGCTTGATGAAGTTGCGCAGGAACAGCGTGCAGAACCCCGTCTGGAACGCGACATGAAACAGGATCAGCGCCTCGACCGTATTGAACACACCGAGCCGCAGCGACAAATCCCGCACCGGAATCATCAGCACCTGCACCGGCACGAAATTACCCGCGACGAACGTGCCGAACAGCGCCGTGCTCCCGCGAAACTTGTAGGTCGCAAGCGCAAAGCCCGCCATCGCCGCGAGCGCGATCGAGCCAAGCACGGACGGCACCGTGATCTGCACGCTGTTCCAGAAGTAATGCAGCATCGGCGACGTGGTCAGCGCATCGCGATAGTTCTCGATCATCGAGAAGTGCCGCGGCCAGCCCCAGTAGTGGCCTTCGACGAGTTCCTCGGTCGAGCGCACCGACGTGACGAACACCGCGATCATCGGCAGCAGCCAGATCACGAGCGCGACGGGCAGCGACAGCTTGTACAGCCGGCGCGATACCGGCCTCCATTGGGCAACGGGTGTCGGAAACATGATGAAGGCATCCCCGGAAGGTCAGGTCACTGCTCGTTGCGCAGCAGGCGGCGCAACTGGAACACGATGTAGACGAGCATGATCGCGAACAGCACGACCGCAATCGACGCGGAATAGCCGAGCCGGTAGTACTTGATCGCCTGGTCGTACATGTAATACGCAAGCACGGTCGAGCTCTCGAACGGGCCGCCGCTCGTCATCACCGAGATCAGGTCGAAGCTGCGCAGCGCACCGATCACCGTGACGACGATCGCCATGAAGGTGGTCGGCCGCAGTTGCGGCAGCACCACGTGCCACAGCAGCGCGAAGCCGCGCGCGCCTTCCATGCGTGCGGCTTCGATCTGTTCCGGATTGAGCGACGTGAGGCCGGTGAGGTACAGGATCATGCAGTACGCGGTTTGCGGCCACAGCGCGGCGAACACGATGCCGAACGTCGCGTAGCGTGCGTCGCCGAGCACCGGGATGCCGTGTCCGGCGATCAGCGCGAGCAGCCCGAACGTCGGATCGTAGAACCACGAGAAGATCAGGCCGACGACCACACCCGACAGCACGAACGGCGCGAAGAACAGCGATTTCACGAGCCGGATGCCGGCGACCGCCTGGTTCAGGTACAGCGCGAGCGCGAGGCCGAGCGGCGGCGCGAGCATGAAGAGCGCGAGCCAGATCACGTTGTTGCGCAGCGCCGTGTAGAACGTCGGCGCTTGCAGCAGCTCCGCGTAGTTCGCGAGACCGACGAACGTGCGCTCGGTCATCCCGTCCCAGTTGTACAGGCTCAGCCACAGCGTCGACAGGATCGGCCAGATCACATAGACGGCAACCATCGCGCAGGCCGGCGCGAGAAACAGCCACGCGGCACGCCGTTGCCGCCGCACGGCGGGCGACGGGCGGCGTGCGGGTGATGCAACAGTGGCAACCGCGGCGGGCGCGCGAGGGTGCGGCGGTTCCGGCGGCGCGGCGGGCGGCTCGAGGTGTCGGGACGAAATCGGACTGGACACGGCAGGGCTCCTGAACGAGCGAACGATGGGACAGCCGCAGCGGCGGAGCACCGCCGCGCGGGTCACGGCGTTACTTCTTGTAGATCCGCTTGCGGGTCTGTTCGAGCTGCGCGAGCACCGTATCGAGCTGCGCCGGATTCGCGAGGAATTGCTGCATCCCCTTCATCCCCTCGTCGGCCATTTCCTTCGTCATGTCGCGGTCGTAGAACTGCGCGACGCCGCCCTTCGTGTCGGCAAGGATCCGGAAGCCGATGCGCGAGACCGGGTCGGCCGGCTCGGGCGACTTGCTGTTGGCCGACAGCGAACCGAGGCCTTCCGCGAGCTTCGCGCCCATCTCGGGTGTTTCGACGAACGCGAGGAACGTGTGCGCGTCGGCCTTGTTCTTCGCCTTCGTCGGGATATGCAGCGATTCGACCGGGCCATCCTCGGCGGTCGGCACCTTCGGGTCGATGATCGGGAAACGGTAGTAGCCCATTTCCTGCTTCACGTTCGGCGGAAAACCCGCCGCGATGAAGGTGCCCATCAGCATCATCGCGGCCTTGCCCTGGAACAGGAACGGCTGGGCGCCGTCGAGATCGTAGGACAGCGCGTTGTCGATGAAGTAGCCCGCGTCGATCAGCGACTTCCACGTCGTGTAGACCTTCTTCACGCGCGGGTCGGTGTACGGCACGTCGCCCGCCATCAGTTGCTGGTGGAACGCGTTGCCGTTCAGGCGCAGGTCGAGATAGTCGAACCAGCCGGCGAGCGTCCACGCGTCGCGGCCGCCGAGCGCGACCGGCGTGATGCCGGCCGCCTTCAGCTTCTTGCACGCGTCGAGAAACTGGTCCCACGTCTTCGGCTCGTCGGCGATGCCGACCTTGCGGAACAGGTCCTTGCGGTAGAACAGCCCCCACGAGTAGTAGACGGTCGGTGCCGCGTACTGCTTGCCGTTGTACGACGATGCGTCGCGCGTCGATGCATACATCGCGCCCCAGCCGTTCTTCGTCCAGTCGCCGCTCAGGTCCTCGAACAGCCCGCGCTTCGCGTAGTACGCCATCCGCTCGCCGGCGTGCCAGTTCACGACGTCCGGCGCGACGGTCGTGAGCCAGGCGGGGAGCTGCACCTTGTACGCTTCCTCGTCGACGAAGGTCGCCTTCACGTCGATGTCGGGATGCGCCTTGTGGAACGCGTCGAGCGTCGACTGCCAGACCGCGCGCTGGCTGGCGCCCTTGAACGCGATGTTGATCGTCAGCGTGCCGGCATCGGCGGGCGCCGTCGTGCCGAGCGATGCCAGTGCGACAGCGGCGGCCGTGGCGAGCCGGGCGGCGAAGCGAAGGGGGCGATGTGTCATGCGTGTCTCCATTCCTGTGTGTCGTCTTGTGCGTGACCGGCGCGTCGCGGCGCCGGTGTCGGGGTGCTACGAACGGCTTCGATACACGGCCACGTCTTGCGGCCCGACTTGCGCGGTGCCGAGCACGAACGCCGACGGCGGTACCGCGTCGATCGTGTGCGGCGTGTCGCCATAGTTGAAAACGTAAGTCAGGCCGCCGCGCCGGCTCACGCGCACGCCGTCGCCGAGCGGCGTCGGCGTGAGGCCGGCCTCGGCCGCGACATCGGCGAACAGCCGGGCGGTGGTCGCGTCGTCGAACGGCGCGGCCCAGTAGTGCAGCGTGCCGTGCGACACGCAGGCCGGGTGACCGTCGGCGAAGCGCGCGCGCACGACGCCGCGCGTGTCGTCATGAAGCTCGACGAAGTCGCGCCAGTGGCGCGCATGGCCCGCGAGCGGCGCACCGTCGCACAGCGTGCCGTCGATCGGCTCGGTCACGTTCGGCCGCAGCGATTCGACGCGCCATACGCGCACCGGCAGGATCGACGCGAGCGGGCCGGGCGGCAGCGTCGGCGGAATCTGCAGGTCGACGGTTTTCGAGCCGGTGCGCGGCCCGAACACGGCGTGCGCGCCCGAGGCCGCGACGCGTGCGGCGAAATCGTCCGGGACGACCGGCAGCGGCGGCACGACGACGAGCCGGTAGCCGTCGAGCGGCGCATGCGCGGAAACGATGTCGACGTCGAGGCCGAGCGAACGCAGCGCCGCGTAGTACTCGAACGCGAAGCGCGGGTAGTGGAAATCGGCGCCTTGCGGCTGCACTTCGAACAGCCACTTCGCTTCGTAGTCGAACACGAGCGCGACGGGGGCACGCACCGCGCCGTTCGGGTCGGCATCGGCACCTGCATCGCGTATGGCCGCGATCTCGCGCGCGACGCGCTGCGCCTCGCGGCCGCCTTCGTCGAGCCGGTTGTCCGGCGTATTGAGACCCGCATGCATCTGCTCCTGCGCAAACGGCGCCTGACGCCAGCGGAAGTACGACACGCAACCGGCGCCGTGCGCGAACGCCTCCCAGCTCCACAGGCGCACCATGCCCGGCAGCGGCGCGGGGTTCCACTGCGCCCAGTTCACGGGGCCCGGCTGCTGCTCCATCACCCAGAACGGCAGCTTCGACATGCCGCGATAGAGGTCGTGATTGAACGACGCGAAATCGGGATGGCCGGTGCGCAGCCAGCGCGCCTTCACGTCGGGCGCGAACCATTGCTCCTCGAGCGCGCCGAGCGGATAGCTGTCCCACGTCGCGACGTCGAGGTCGCGCGCCACTTCGTAATGGTCGAACTCGGTGAACAGCTGCATGAAGTTGTGTGCGACGGGCCGGCCCGGCGAGTGCGCGCGGATCACGTCGACCTGCATCCGGTGATAGCGCGCGACTTCGTCCGACGCGAAGCGCCGATAGTCGAGGCGATGCGACGGGTGCGCTTCGGTCACGGTGCCGACGGGCGCATCGACCTCGTCGAAATGGCGATACTCCATGCTCCAGAACACGGTTCCCCACGCGCGGTTCAGCGCGTCGATCGTGCCGTAGCGCGCCTTCAGCCACGCACGGAATCGCACGAGCGCGACCGGCGAATAGCTGACGACGGTCTGGTGGCAGCCCAGCTCGTTGTCGGTCTGCCAGTAGCGCACGGCCGGGTGCCGGCCGTAGCGCTCGGCGACCGCCGTGCAGATCTGGCGCGACGCCTCGAGATAGGTCGGCGACGAGAAGTCGTAGTGGCGGCGCGAGCCGAACGCGCGCGGCCGGCCGTCGGCGCCGATCGCGAGGATGTCCGGATGGCGGTCGACCAGCCATTTCGGTGGCGTCGCGGTCGGCGTGCACATCACGATCTCGAGGCCGGCCGCACCGAGCACGTCGACCGCGCGATCGAGCCAGCCCCAGTCGTATTCGCCCGGCGACGGCTCGATACGGCTCCACGCGAATTCGGCGATCCGCACCTGCTCGATGCCGAGCGCTTTCATCCTGCGGGCATCGTCGGCCCACATCGATTCCGGCCAGTGTTCCGGGTAGTAACAGACTCCGAGGCGCATGCCCGATCCTTATGCGTAGTGGTGAACGTGGACGTCGGCGCACGCGGGCACCGCGCGGCCGTCTTCGGTGAAGAGATGGCAGGCCGCGGCCGGCGCATGCACGAGCACGCGTTCGCCGCTGCGCACCTGCGCATCGCCGGGCACCTTCGCGATCAGCGAGTGACCGCCGGGCTGGTCGAGGTGCACGTAGGTCTGTTCGCCCAGGCGTTCGACGAGCGCGACGTCGCGTGCGAGTGTCGTGGCGTCGTGCGCGGCGCCGAGCGTCAGGTGTTCGGGGCGAATGCCGAGCGTCACGGTGGCGCCGGCGCCGAGCGCCGAGCCGTCGCGCGGCAGCGTGAAGGTTTCGCTGGACGGCGTGAGCGTGACGGCCGTGCGACGGGCATCGCACGCCGTGACGACGGCCGGCAGGAAGTTCATCCGCGGCGAGCCGATGAAGCCCGCGACGAAGCGGCTGGCCGGGTGGTGGTAGAGGTCGAGCGGTGCCCCGACCTGCGCGATGCTGCCGTGCTGCGCGGTGTCGGCGCCGGCGTGCAGCAGCACGATCTTGTCGGCGAGCGTCATCGCTTCGGTCTGGTCGTGCGTCACGTAGACGACGCTCGCGCGTTCGAACTGGCGGTGCAGCCGCGCGATCTCGATGCGGGTCTGGCCGCGCAGCGCGGCGTCGAGATTCGACAGCGGCTCGTCGAACAGGAACACGCCGGGCTCGCGCACGATCGCGCGGCCGATCGCGACGCGCTGCCGCTGGCCGCCCGACAGCGCCTTCGGCTTGCGTTCGAGCAGCGTGTCGAGCTGCAGGATGCGCGCCGCATCGCGCACCTTCCGGTCGATCTCGGCTTTCGGCACGCGCGCGAGCTTCAGCCCGAACGCCATGTTCTCGTAGACCGTCATGTGCGGAAACAGCGCGTAGCTCTGGAACACCATCGCGACGCCGCGCTCGGCGGCCGGCACGTCGTCGACGCGGCGGCCGTCGATCGACAGCTCGCCCGCGCTCAGGTCCTCGAGCCCGGCGATCATCCGCAGCAACGTCGACTTCCCGCATCCGGACGGCCCGAGGAACACGCAGAACTCGTGCGCGCCGATCTCCAGATCGACGTCGCGAATGATCGGTGCGTGATCGCCGTAGGCTTTCTGCACGCGCCGCATCGAGATGCTCGCCATTGTCTCCGCTCCATGTTTTAATGCGCCATCGTCGTTGATTAAGCGCTTAATCATCGCGATCAAAAAAAGAGGCGATGCGATCGCGGCCGAGTCGCGCCCGTTGGGCGGGCGGCAGGGTGTGCGGCGATAGTGCGCCGCTTCGGTGAGCGAAGCAAATACTGGATAGACGTCTCATATAGTGAGCAAACGATGGCAACCCTGGATGAAGTGGCGCGCCGCGCCGGCGTGACGGCCGCGACCGTGTCGAACGTGCTGCGCGAGCGCGGCCGGGTCGGCGAGGCGACGCGTGCGCGGGTGCTGGAAGCCGTGGAGGCGCTCGGGTATCGGCCGCATCTCGCGGCGCGTGCGCTGGCGGAAGGGCGCGCGCCGACGGTCGCGCTGATGGTGTCGAGCATCGCGAACCCGTTCTACCCGGAGTTCGCGCTGGCGGTCGAGCGCGCGGTGCGCCGCAACGGACAGTTCCTGATCGTCTGCAATACGAATGAAGATCCGCTGCAGGGGCGCGCCTATCTCGACCAGATTGCCGGCACGATCTCCGAAGGGATTCTCGTGACCAACGCGAACCTGCATCTGCCCGATCTGCTCGACGTGGCGGCGCGCGGTGTGCCGGTCGTGCTGTGCCTGTGGGAGCGGCCGGAGGCGCCGCCCGACGGATTGCCGTGCGTGGCGATCGATTTTCGGGAGGCGGGGCGGATCGCGACGCGGCACTTGCTCGAGCTGGGCCACGAGCGGATCGGCGTGATCGTCGGCGGGTCGGCGAGCGGCGTGCAGGCGGCGCGCTACGACGGCTTCGTCGACGTGATGCGTGAAGCCGGGCTCGATGCGTCGATCGTCGCGGCGGAACCCGATTCGATTGAAGGCGGCGTGCGCGCGGCGGGGCGGCTGCTCGACGCGCATCCGCGGCTGACCGCGCTGGTCGCGACCAACGACCTGCCGGCGATCGGGGCGATGCATGCGGCGGCCGATCGCGGCAGGCGTGTGCCGGACGATCTGTCGATCGTCGGGATCACCGACATTCACCTGGCCAGCGACACGCGCCCCACGCTGACGACCGTTGCGATCCCGACCGCCGAGGCCGCCGGGCTCGCGGTCGAATTGCTCAATGCGCTACGCGACGCGGGCGAGCGCAGCAGCGCTGCGTCGCGCGTGCGGATCGCGTCGCTGCCGAAACTGGTGGTGCGCGGGACGACCGGCCGCGCGCCCGGCGGAAGCGCGACGCGGTCGATTTGATGTATCGATGTGTTGAATGTCGCGACGGAGGTTGCCGCCGCGATCGGCGCGACCCGACAGGGCCCGACAAGGCCGGCCCGGCCCGCGCGCGGTGCAGCAGGCGGCACACGCAGCGCCGGCTTCAGTCGCCTTCGACGAGCCCCATCACGATGCGCCTGGCCGATTCGAGATGCGCGACCGTCATCGACCGAGCGGCACGCGCATTGCGCTCGCGGCACGCCTGCAGGATCTCCTCGTGCTCGACCTGGAACGACGGCGTATCGGCGAGCAGCGTGCCCTGCAGGCGCTCGTACCGTTCGACCTGGCTGCGCAGCTCCGCGATCGTTTGCAATTGCCGTGCGTTGCCGCAGCACGAATACAGCAACGCATGGAATTCGCGGTTCAGTTCGCCCTGCCGGCGCGGCACGTCCGTATCGCCGAGCAGGCGATGGACGAGTTCGGCACGCGCGAGCGTCTCGTCGTCGAGCCGCTTCACGCTTCGGTAGATCGCGTCGCCTTCGAGCAGCACGCGCAGGTCGTAGATTTCCTGCACGTCCGATGCGCCCAGCATGCGCACGACGGCGCCGCGATTCCTGAAGATGTCCAGCAACCCTTCGCGCTCCAGGCGCTGGATGGCTTCGCGCATCGGAATCCGGCTGATGCCGAACCGGTCGGCGAGGTCGCGCTCGACGAGCCGTTCGCCCGCTTCGAACTCGCCGTTGATGATCATGTCGCGCAACGAGGCGGCGACCGCGTCCGCCGTGGAATCGAGTTTGGCTTCCATGCCTGTGTGTTCCGTCAATTTGGAATAATGGTATACCAAATGAAAATCCGGTGCCAAAATGACGAACGCAGGCGGGCTCCGTACGACGAAATCCGGCCCGGTCGAAGCAACCCACATCAATGGAGAGCGAGATGGCATCTGGTGAACACAAGTATCGCGTCGCGGTCGCGTGGACGGGCAATCGCGGCACCGGCACGTCGGGGTATCGCGAGTACGGCCGCGATCACGTGATCCGGGCCGGTTCCAAGCCGGATATTCCCGGTTCGTCGGACCCGGCGTTTCGGGGCGACGCGTCGCGCTGGAACCCCGAAGACCTGCTGCTGGCGTCGGCATCGGCGTGTCACAAGCTCTGGTACCTGCACCTGTGCTCCGAAGCGGGCATTCGCGTGCTCGCTTATGTCGACGACGCGGAAGGCACGATGGTCGACCGTGACGAGCCGGGCCGCTTCACGGAAATCGTGCTGCGCCCGCACGTGACGATCCAGGCCGGCGACGATCGCGAGCGGGCGGAACATCTGCATCATGATGCGCACGCGAAGTGCTATATCGCGAACTCGGTCAATTTTCCGATCCGCTGCGAGCCCACGATCGAATTCGCCGCAGCGTGACGCCGACACCCGCCAGACGAAATCGACGATGAAGCTTTTCTACTACCCCGGCAACGCCAGCATGGCGCCGCACTTCGTGCTCGAGGAAATCGGCCAGCCGTTCGAGCTTGAATACGTCGACCGCACGCACGATCGACACAAGTCGCCGGACTACCTCGCGCTCAATCCGAACGGGCTCATTCCGGTACTGATCGACGGCGACCTGGTGCTGTATGAAACCTCCGCGATCTGCCTGCCTCTCGCCGATACGCATCCGGAGCAGCGTCTTGCGCCCGACCTCTGCACGCCGGAACGGGCTCAGTAGTTGCCGCAGCGACTCGTGCGCCCGGCGATCCAGCTCGCGATGAAATTCGATTCGCCGTTGTTCCGGAGTGCGTACAGGCGGATAAACGAAAGGTCCGCTTGAAATCGATCTGGTCTGGCCGACGGATTCTTTGAGAAACCGATTGGGGATGTCCGATTCCACGTCAATCAGACGAGACTGAAATTCGAAATTTGTGTTTATCCGTCAACAACTTGGCAATATTTGACAGTCATTCTTCGATGTTTCAGTAAGCTCGCGTTCAATAACCAAACGAACGGACGCGGGCCGCGTCGACCAGAATGAATAAGAATGCGCACCGCCTGGTGTTTTCCAGGCTTCGGGGTATGGTGGTGGCCGTCGCGGAGACAGCGACAGCTGAAGGGAAATCCGCAACAGGCGAAGCTCGCGCGCGGCGGCGGTCGTCGACGTCCGGCGCTGGCGTCCTGGTGGCGGGCGTCGCCGCGCTCGGCATGCTGCCCACCCTCTCCGGTGCGCAGATCGTCCCGACGCCCGGCACCAGCACGCAGGTGATCCAGACGCCGAACGGCTTGCCGCAAGTCAACGTGGCGCGTCCTTCGAGCGCGGGCGTATCGGTCAACACCTACAACCAGTTCGACGTACAGAAGGCCGGCGCGATCCTGAACAACTCGGCCACGATGGTTCAGACCCAGCAGGCGGGCTGGATCAACGGCAACCCGAATTACGGCGCCGGACAAGCCGCGCGGATCATCGTCAACCAGGTCAACAGCCCGAATCCCTCTCAAATTCGCGGCGCCGTGGAGATCGCAGGCGCCCGCGCGGAACTCGTCCTGGCTAACCCGTCCGGGATTTTCGTGGACGGCGGCACCTTCCTGAATACCAGTCGCGCGACCTTGACGACCGGCGTGCCGTACTACGGCGCCGATGGTTCACTCGCCGGATACAACGTCAACCGCGGGCTCGTGACCGTCTCGGGCGCTGGCCTGAACGCAACCGGTACCGATCAGGTGGACCTTATCGCCCGCGCTGTACAGGTCAATTCCGCCATCTATGCGAAGAACCTGAACGTGATCGCCGGCGCGGCCCAGGTCAATCACGACACGCTTGCCGCGACGGCGATCGCCGGTGATGGTCCTGCTCCGTCGGTCGCTATCGACGTAAGCCAATTGGGGGGCATGTATAGCGATCGGATCGTCCTCGCATCGAACGAATTCGGCGTGGGGGTGGCCAGCGCCGGTACGATCGCCGCGCAGTCAGGCGACCTGACGCTGCAGTCGAACGGCCGGCTCGTGCTCACGGGCAAGACGACCGCGAGCGGCAACCTCGCGTTGTCGGCTGCCGGTGGCATCCAGAACAGCGGTACGACCTACGCGCAGCAGTCGCTGTCGGCGAGCACTGCCGCCGATCTCACGAACAGCGGGACGCTCGCGGCGCAGCAGAATACGGCCGTGAATGCCGGCAGCGTCAATTCGACCGGTACGCTCGGCGCGGGCGTGAACAACGACGGCTCTGTCGCGCGTAGCGGTGAGCTGAACCTGACGGCGTCGGGCTTGTTGAGCGCAACCGGCAAGAACGTCGCGGGCGGTAACGCGTCGCTGACGGGCGGCAGCGTGAATCTCGCCGGCAGCCAGACGGCCGCGAACGGCATTCTGTCGCTGAACGCGACGGCCGGCGACGTGAATCTCGCAAATGCGACGACGAGCGCACAAGGCGCCATTCAGGCGAATGCTTCCGGCACGGTGATCAACGATCACGGCAGCTTGTCGAGTGGCGGCGGCACGACGCTGACCGGCGGCAACCTGTCGAACCAAGGCGGCAAGGTCTCGTCGCAAGGCCCGCTGTCGGTCAACGTGGCCGGCCAGATCGCCAACCGGTCTGGCGAGATGGTGTCCGAAAGTACGGCGGAGGTGCGTGGTGGCGCCATCGCAAACAACCAGGGCACCGTTCAAAGCGCGGCCGGCATGACGGTGGCCGGCGCGTCGCTGGACAACACGGCCGGCCGGATCACGTCGCTTAACGGCGACGGCCTGTCGGTGATGACCACCGGTCAACTGACCAATGCGGCGGGCACGACCGCGAACGGCGCGCACGGCGGCGTTATCGGCGGCAACGGCGATGTGTCGGTCCAAGGCGCAAACGTTGTCAATCGCGGCGTGATTACCTCCAATACGAATCTGCGGGTATCGGGCCAGTCGGTCGACAACGGCAGCGGCACGCTGCAGGCCGCGCAAAAGGTGGTTGTCGACGCAGGCGTGCGCCTGGTCAACAACGGCGGCTCGATCGTCGGTCTGACGGCCGCGCTGACGGGCACGACCCTCGACAATAGCGTGGGTGCCGTACAGGCCAACCAGGTGTCGTTGAACGCGACCGACCTCGTGAACCATGGCGGCACGATCACGCAGACGGGCGCTGGCGCGATGGCCGTGAACGTGTCGGGCACGTTCGACAACTCGAATGCCGGCACGCTGCAAACCAACAGCACCGACCTGGCGCTCACCCCCACCGCACTCGTGAATGACGGCGGCACGATCACGCATGCCGGCAACGGCACACTGACGCTCGGAGGCGGCTCGGGCTCGATATCGAACGTAGGCGGTTCGATCGCGAGCAACGGACGCGTCGCCGCCCAAACCGGCGCGCTAAACAACGCGGCGGGCTCGATCAACGCGCAGAGCGGACTGACGGCAACCGTTGCCGGCACGCTGAACAATGCGAGCGGCAAGCTGTTGTCGAATACGGATCTGAGCGTCACCAGTGGCATGCTGACGAACGATGGCGGCCAGATCGGTGCGGGCACGAACGCGGCAATCCACTCAGGCTCGATGACGAACCAGAACGGTTCGATCGTCGCGCCGAACCTGTCGATCACGGCCGACTCGACGCTCGACAACAGCGGCGGCAAGCTCGAGGCCAATCAGATTGCGCTCACGGCAGAAAACCTCGTCAACCACGGCGGCACGATTACGCAGTATGGGTCGTCAACGATGGGCATGAATGTCAGCGGCACGCTCGACAACTCGGCCGCTGGCGTGATCCAGACCAACAGCACGGATCTGACGCTCAAGCCCGCCGAGCTGAACAACGCAGGTGGCACCATCACACATGCCGGCACGGGCACGCTGACGATCGCGCCGGGCAATGGCTCGAGCGCGCTGAACAACGCGTCGGGCACCATCGTGACGAAGGGACAAGCCATCGTCAACGCGGCCGCCTGGAACAACGCGAGCGGTATCCTCGCCGCGCAACGCGGCATCAATGCGACCATCGCAGGCGATGTGAACAACGCGCAGGGCCTGCTGCGATCGGACGCGTCGCTGTCGTTGAAGAGCGGCGGTGCCTTGTCGAACCAAGGTGGCCACGTCCAGGCCGGACAATCTACTGCTGATGACACCAGCACACTCGACATTCAATCGGCTTCGATCGACAACGCGGACGGCGCCATTGTCGACCTCGGTGCTGGCAAGATGACGGTGCAAGGCGACAACCAGATCGCGAACAGTCATGCCGGCGGTGTGTCGGGCATGGGTGCGATTACCGGTAACGGCGACGTGACGGTCAGCGCGGCATCGATCAGCAATACGCAGGGCGGTCAGCTCAGTGGTGCATCGCTGCATGTCCAGGGGAACTCGCTCGACAACAGCGGCGGCTTTATCGGTAACGTCACGAATTCGAACGGCAACGTGAACGTTACGACGGCCGGCGCGGTCACGAACACGAACGGCCAGATCGGCTCGACGCACGACCTGTCGGTCGCAGCGGCCACGTTGCAAGGTGGCGGCACATACAGCGCGGCGCACGACGCCAACGTGAACCTGC